>ERZ836877.129-NODE-129-length-126667-cov-5.097629_pt1 | contig 126667 bp, 104 predicted proteins | sample MGYA00519469_ERZ836877 | MGnify/ENA primary metagenome ERZ836877 (study PRJEB31850, sample SAMEA3708809) | human gut metagenome | biome: human gut; feature: human-associated habitat; material: faeces | place: China | collected 2014 ... | reverse complement strand
AAAAAGCGGTAGGAAAGGCTGCTTAATATCGACTTTTTTATCATTTTGGGCGAACGATTGCTGCAAACAGAGAAAAATGGTGCTAGGACAACAGTCCTAGCACCACTTTGTCTACAGTCTGAGGCATATCCTTTGATATGCCCCTTTTTTTGATTTTTTATTTTGCTATGTGTGCCTCGACATTTTTCTTTGTTTGCTGCAAATTTGTTTCTAATCGCTTTAACTCTGTGATGGCTTGTTTTGCATCCTCTTCTGTCGTATCCTCAATCTTTTCATCTACCTTTTTTGACATCGACGTAAGTTTATCTTTCATCTTTGCGAAATCAGCATCTGCCTCAATGTGATTTTTCTGAATCATCGTCTCAATTTCCTTGTATAACGATAACACCTGGCTTTTCTTTGTCTGCACTTCTTTTTTGGTCTCCTCCGTAACAGAATCTGACTGACATCCCGTCACACTTACAACCATAAGCGAAAGACTCAAGAAAAGACTCACTAATTTTCTTTTCATATCATCCATCCTTTCCTATCACTGTTTTTCCCAGAAAGTACCTTCTCTGGTATCTTTTAACACAATCCCTTTTGCCAGCAATTCCTCGCGGATTGCATCAGCTTTTGCGAAATCTTTTGCTTTTTTTGCTTCTTTTCTCTCTTCTATTTTTTTCTCAACATAAGAAGCCAGTTCATCGTCCACATCTGCCTCTTTGTCTTCCCATGCTTTCTCAAGCTGCAAAGAAAGTACTTCATCCATGCTCTGCACTAACACACGTTTCGAAGCATCCGAAAGTTCTGCCTTTACCATATCATATAAAACAGTAATTGCCGAACTGGTGTTAATATCACGAGAAAGTGCCTCTGCAAATTTCATCTTCCATTCTTCGCACGCCGCCGTATCCACTTCTCCATCTGTTGATAGATTGGCAATTCTCTTTACTAACTTATCATACGCACTTACTACATTATCCAGTGCATCCCACGAAAATTCAAGCGGTTTGCGGTAATGTGACTGTAAACAGAAGAAACGGTATGCCATTGGATTATATCCTTTTTCCTCTAAAAGAGAAACAGTCAAAAATTCACCCTTCGACTTACTCATTTTCCCATTCTTCGTATTTAAATGATTGACATGGAACCAGTAATTACACCACTTATGACCGATGTAGGCCTCACTCTGGGCAATCTCATTCGTATGGTGAGGAAAAATGTTATCGACACCACCACAGTGAATATCCATATATTCTCCCAAATGTTTCATACTAATGCAGGAGCACTCAATATGCCATCCCGGATAACCAACACCCCAAGGGCTGTCCCACTTCAATTCCTGATTATCAAACTTCGATTTGGTAAACCAAAGAACAAAGTCTGTCTTATTTCTCTTATTTGTATCTTCTTCAACATCCTCGCGGACACCAACCTGCAAATCCTCTTCATTCTGAGAAGATAAAACATAATAATTATCCAATTTTGAGGTATCAAAGTACACATTCTCTCCTGCAATATAAGCATATCCTTTTTCCAAGAGCACCCCAATCATGTGAATAAATTCCGGAATACAGTTTGTCGCAGGTTCTACAACATCCGGACGTTTGATGCTCAACTTTTCGCAGTCAGCCATGAATGCATCCGTGTAAAAGCGGGCGATATCCATAACTGTCTTATGCTCTCTTTTCGCTCCCTTTAGCATCTTGTCTTCCCCGGTATCACCGTCACTTGTCAAATGTCCGACATCCGTAATATTCATGACGCGTTTTACATCGTAGCCAACATAACGCAGGTATTTTTCAAGTACATCTTCCATAATGTAACTGCGAAGATTTCCAATGTGTGCAAAATGGTACACCGTCGGTCCACAGGTATACATCGCAACTTTTCCTTCTTCGTTTGGCACAAACTCATCCACTGACTTTGTCAAAGTATTATATAAATACGTTTTGATATCCATCATTGCTCTTTGTCTCTCTTTCTAACTTTTTGCTTTTCTTCCATTATAAAAAGCACCTGAACATTTTTCAAGTGCTTTTTATGAATCTTATCATTTTGCCAGTTTTTCAATGCCTTTAAATTTTTTAATGATATCGTCTACCGACAATTTATCGACAAGGAAATAATCCATGCCGTTTTTCTCTACCCGGTAAAAGTTAATTCCGTCATAAGGCAGGTAACGAACAGTTACATCACGGTTATTCTCGTGGTACACAATTGTGAGGACCGGCTTACTGCTCTTTGGTTTTACTTTATTATCCGCTTTTCCGGAATACTCAAGCAGATAAGCAAGTGAATACGGCGATAAAAAGTCTCTCTCGTCATCATCTGAAATCTTCTTGCCATTTAATGTCCAGATATTCTTCACACTGCTATCCGTTGCATTATTAACTGCAGTTCCGCTTTCGGTTGCCGCAGCAGTCGGTGTTGCAGTTGTCTTTGAAGTATCCTTTTTCACGGTTTTACGTGTTACAGAAAGTGTTGTATTGCCGTATGTGACATCATATCCTTTTATGCTTGTCGCAAGTACAGAATACACACAGTGGTCCATATTGGTATAGGCATCAAGTTTTGTAATCTTTTCAATCGTGTCCGAACTCATCGTATACACATTCCGGCTTCCTTTTTCACAGACGTAATACGAATCTTTTGTCTTTTTCCCAATCAAAAGATTTAACGACTTATACATTCTTTTGTTCTCCGGAATGATATAGGAAGCATCCGAAGAAGATGAGGACGAAGACGAATCGGACACCATAGCATTTGGTGTTGCCGTAGCTGTCGGTGTATAACCATCCTTTGGCTGGTAGAAATCTACCGTAATCGCAGAAGTTGGCGAATCCAGTCCGTATTTCTTAAGGTTCTTGCAGTCATACTCCACCATTTTCTCATATTTCAGAACCGTAAAGTAACCAAGCACTGAACTCCACTCCGACTGACTGGTTGCCAGTGGTTTCGCATACGGTGCCGTAATATTCCAGTTCGAGTAAAAATCAACTTTTTCTGCATCCGTCACCTTTTTCGCTGCAAAATCATTGCCTTTTTTATTCATTACAGAAAATGCAGTCAAATAATCGTCATCAATTTCAGGCAGTGTATCCATCTTAATAAAATTAATCTCATCTACGTTAAATGCCGTAATCATCGCAGTATTCAAGCAGTAAATTTCATCACGTCCGGAACATTTTGCATAGTATCCCATATCGGATTTTGGCACCTCGCTTCCAATCTGATACTGATAGGAAGCGCCGTCTTTTGTCTCAATCGCAATTGTAAATGCCGGTGTTTTCAAACCGTAGTCGGAAAGATTTCCTGATTTAGCTGAAAACTTCTGTGTTGCTTTCACCGGATTAACATTTTTTACCATAGAAGATATTGTTTCATCCGATACCGGAGCACTTTCTTTTCCGTCAATCTTCCATGTACCCTTTTTCTTCTGGGAAAGTTTCCACGCCTGTTTACCTTTCTTTGTCAAGGTAATCGAAGAAATGTTATCAGACGTAATGGTATCCAATGTAATTTTTGCATTGTCCGAACCGGAATCCGTTGAGTTCGATTCACTTGTCGAACTGCTGTCTGCATCTTTGTCTGATGATTTACCGCGTGGAATCACAAAATAAAGGACCAAACAAATAATCAGTACCACCACAAGGGCAATCATCGTAATGGCATTCTTTTTCTTACTTGACATTATTTTTTCCTCCTTCGGTTCCAAATCAGGAATCCGCAAAGCAGCAGGGCAAGTGGAAGAACTACAACAAGCAAAGCTGTCCAGAAGGTAATATCACCGGAGTTTAACTGTACTGTCTCTTCTAAGAGGGAGCGGTCCGGAATATTTAATACTTTAATCTCATCTCCGCCATCACCGACAAGCCACTTCAGGGCGTTTACTAAAATTGCACGGTTATTGTACTGCTCTGCCATTTGGGTACCGATAATACTTGTTGTTGAGCCATAACTGCTGTTTGGCACATCCATAAAGGCAACGGAACCAATCGCAAAAATCTTCGTTGCATGGCCTTCACCCTTTGTATTTTCCGCATATTTATCTTCTGCGGTCATCGCTACACTAAAAGGTCCTGCCTGGTCACTGTCTTTTTTCTCCAAATCCTGTGTATCTTCTTTATCACTGATTTTGCGTGCATAGGATTTATCCGATGTCGTCAAAACCGATTGAACAGTCAATGTGCTTCGCACTTTCTTATCTGCCGTCATTCCTTTACTGTACCAGGAAAGAACGTCTTTTGTGCTCAAATCCGATGTCAAATCACTGTCTTTACTTACCTGCGGTGTCAAAAGCATATAGGCACTGCTTCCATAAGAAGCAAAGTAATTATCCGGATCAAGTACATAACCGGACTGGACATTAATGCCGTAATCTTTTAACAGCTTATTGTAGTACGGTGTATCCACTGTATAATTCAGCAAAAAGATTGCCTTTCCGCCATTTTTCAAGTAAGTACTCAGATACTTATACTCGTTTTCTGTAATATCGGCAGCAGGACTGTACAAAATAAGCAAGCTGCAGTCATCCGGCACTTTTGTATTTTTCGTCAAATCAAAGTCTTCCTTCTCCAATCCGTTTTTCGAGAGAAGTTCTGTAAAGTCATCATTTAAGGACTGCATGCTGTGACCGCCGCCCACGTAAACTTTCTTTGTGTTTTTTAATGTTACTTTCTGAATTGCCGACGTAACTGCCGACTCTAACTTCAAGGATTTTGGAACCTGCTCCATAGAACCGGAAGAAGTGTCATACGTCATTTCAATCATATCACTCTGAAATGACAAATACTGTGATTTTCCGTTTTTGTTATTCACCACAATCATGTCATTATCCTTCACACTCTCGCTTGTGTATTTTTTCGCAAAGTTCGGATAAAGAACCGGGTTCTTCTTCTCAACCTTCACCGTTCCCAAACCATCGTAAAGTTTAATGATATTCTCGACATTAATCGTCTTTGTATAAGAACTCGTCTGTGCCTCATGTCCATCTTCCACCAAATAATAAATGGTAATGTCATCCTTTAATCCTTTGACATACGAAATCGTATCGGATGACAGGGAATACAAATAATCCGAGTTCATATCTTTTGACCAGTTCATTCTGGCAATTACAACATTAACAAGCACTACTACGGCAAGCACAATTACCATCGTAATTGTCTGAAAACTCCCCATCTTAAATTTACGGCTTGCAAATTTTTTCTTTTCATTTTTATTCCTGCTCATGATATCCTCCTTTTCCACGCATCCTAATTATAGCGTTGTTTCTTAATTCTCTGAATCGTAAAGAATACAAACAGAAAACTAACACTCACATAATATAACATCGCGCTCACATCCAAAATACCATATGTGAAGTTTGTGTACCGGTCCGTAAATGAAATCGCACTTAACACGTTGTACAGCAAACCATCAAAATGGGATGAGAAAAAGAAATACAAAACAAACAAGACAATTTCAGCCACAAGTCCGACAAGCGCTGAAACCCATTTGTTATGAATCCAAAAATTCAAGGCAAATGCCAGCAAAACAATTAAAGCTGCGAAGAAACATATCATAAAAATTTTACTGGATGGAAGCATATTTGCAAGACTTGTCATGAGCATCGTGAAAATATTGATAACACCAATAGCAACGGCTGCAATCACCTGACTCTCCGTCAAAGAAGAAACAAACACGCCAATGGCAATGTAAGCACATCCCATCAAAAAGAAGCCAAGCGTGCTGCCATAAGCAACCGCATAATTTACCGTGTAAGAAGTACTTCCCTCTTCTGCTACGCTGCGCACTAAATTCTGTAAAATAATCGGATAGAGTGACACAATCAAAAGACCAATTGCAAATAATGTAACTAACGCTAAATATTTTCCAAGTACGACCTTATTAATCGAAATTGGTGACGTATATAACAACTGGTCTGTTTTCTGATGTTTCTCGTCTGCCATACTTTTCATCGTAAGCACCGGAATCAAAAGCAGAATAAAGAAAATCTCAATTGCTCCATAAACGGTAGAAAAGTTCAGCGAACCACCGGACAAATTATACAGGAAGAAAAACAATCCGGTCAGCACCAAGAAAAACGCCAGGAACACCCACGCAATGGCAGATGTAAAATAGGACTTTAATTCCTTTTTATAAATCGCTCTCATCTTATTTTCCCTCCTTTTTTCTTCTTCGGCTGTTTCGCTCCGCCATCTGACGGCTGCCATTTCCGGTCAGGCGAATGAAGGTTTCCTCAAGAGAAGGCTCCTTCGTATGCATTTCTAAAATAGCACATTTATTCTCAGCCAGCGCATAAAAGACCGTCTCACGGATATCTGAATCCGCCTCGGAAATAACTATGGCTTTACAGATTTCATCGTCTTCAGAATCGGTCACTTTATATTCTGTAATATGTTCAATGCCCGATAAAATGCTGCGGACTAATTCTTTATTTCCCTTAATCTCCATCGTCAGTTCATGCGTCTGCTCAATGTGCGCGGAAATGTTTTCCGGTTTATCTTTGACAATCATCTTACCTTCATTGATAATGATAATTTCATTACATACCGCACTGACTTCCTGCATGATATGGGAACTTAACAAAATCGTATGCTTCTCGCTCAAGTCACGAATCAAATCGCGGATTTCCAAAATCTGTTTTGGGTCAAGTCCAACCGTCGGTTCATCAAAAATAAGGATTTCCGGGTCGCCAACCATCGCGCCGGCAATTCCCACACGCTGTTTGTAACCTTTGGATAAGTTTTTAATCAGGCGCTCCGATACATCTGTAATCTTTGTACGGCGCATGACTTTAGAAATCATAGCATCCTTCTTATCTCTTTTTACTTTCTTTATATCACAGACAAAACTTAAGTACTCTCTAACAAGCATATCCGGATAAAGCGGCGGCATCTCCGGAAGATATCCGATTTTTTTCTTCGCTTTCTCCGGCTCATCAAATATGTCTACACCATCTATCTCAATCGTGCCCTCTGTCGCAGAGATGTAACCGGTAATCATGTTCATTGTTGTTGATTTTCCGGCACCATTTGGTCCTAAGAAGCCAACAATCTGTCCTTTTTCAACGGTAAAAGTCAGGTCATCCACTACATTTCGATTACCATAACGCTTTACCAGATGTTCTACTTTAATCAACGTTTGAACCTCCTTTATGTTCATTCACCATAAGGGCTCACTTTATCAAACCCATACCCACATACTATACAATGTAAATGTTACGAAATTATGAACAATTGACACTTCCATAAAAAAGGAGTAGAATACACGAGAGTGAAAAGATGCAAAGGAGAATGAGAAAATGAGTTTCCATTATAGAAAAGAAGTGATCTCTCCGGAAGTGCTTCAGGAATTGTACTCCCTGACACCGGAGCAGAAAGCACAAAAAGAAATTCGCGATGCACAAATCCGCGCAATTATTACAGGTGAATCGGACAAATTTTTGTTGATTATTGGGCCATGTTCTGCTGACCATGAAGATTCTGTCTGTGAATATATTACCCGCCTTGCAAAAATGCAGGAAAAAGTAGAAGAAAAAATTCTGATTGTTCCACGAATTTATACAAACAAACCAAGAACTACCGGCGAGGGTTACAAAGGAATCGTTCATCAGCCTGACCCGGAAAAAGCACCTGACTTTATGGAGGGCTTGATTGCCATGAGAAAGATGCACCTTCGTGCGATTTCCGAAACCGGCCTTTTCTCTGCGGATGAAATGCTCTATCCGGAAAACTGGCCATACATCAGCGATATTTTATCTTATGTAGCCGTTGGTGCCCGCTCTGTGGAAGACCAGCAGCACCGTATGACCGTCAGCGGCATGGATGTTCCGGCAGGTATGAAAAATCCAACCAGTGGTGATTTTTCCGTTATGTTAAATTCCTGTATTGCGGCCCAGTCCTCACATACTTTCCTGTATCGTGGACACGAGGTAACAACAGACGGAAATCCATTGGCACACACTATTCTTCGCGGTGCCGTAAACAAACATGGACAGAATATTCCAAACTATCACTATGAAGATTTGGAACGTCTGCATGAGAAATATTCACTTCTCAACCTGCACAACCCGGCATGTATTGTTGATGCCAACCATTCCAATTCCGGCAAAAAACACTATGAGCAGCCTAGAATCGTGGATGAAGTGCTGCACAGCCGTTTGGTAAATCCTGCTATCGCCGAATTAGTTAAGGGTGTTATGGTAGAAAGTTATCTGCTTCCGGGCAGCCAGAAAGTCAATGAGCACGAATACGGAAAATCCATCACAGACCCTTGTCTTGGATGGGATGAAACCGAGCGCTTAATTGATAAAATTGCAAGCCACTTATAAGATTTTCTTCATCAGCGGCAAATTCCATTTAACTTCAATCAGACAGGCAGTTAAAAAAGTAAAAATCATAAGAACAATTGTGATTTTTCCTAGCTTTGGCTGCCTGTTTTCTGTTGTCGCATAAAACAAGAAAAGATATAACGGCGCCAGTAAAAAGACCTGTGGAATCAGACTGGCAAAGTAGACAATGATGCCAAATGCACTTTTGGCATATAAAAAAAAGACAAATAAAAAACCGTTTCTTATTCCGGTATAAACGACAAATATCTTCTGACTCACCGGTCCTGCCGGACTTATTGCTAAAAGCCATATTAAGGCAAAATACTTTCCATGATTCCACAAAGAACGAAACCATTCCGGAAAAAACGCGGTTTCTTTTGTCCATGTCTTTGTATTATTTTCTAAAGTTGCCTGTAAAATTTCACGAAATGAATTTTGAAAACAGTAATAAAAAACAGCCCCACACAAAAAGCCGATTAGAAAACAGAGACTTATCTTTTGCAGAAATTCTCTATCTAACAATCGGCTGTGATTTGTTCGATGATGTTTATACATATGTCCACTCCTCTCAGGCAGCGCCTTTTACAAGGTATGTGGACAAAGCCTGTATTATTCCTGATTCTTATGTTTTAACATCTGATATGCCATAATACCGGCAATGGTTTTTCCATCTGTAATCCGGCCACCAAAAATCATCGCATTTAATTCTTCCAGCGAATAGCGTTCAATCTGAACAAATTCATTTTCATCCAAATGCTGCTTCGATGGAATTAACTTTTCCGTATAGTAAATCGCAATTTTTTCACTTGTATAGGCAGCAGCTGAGTGATAATCCACCAAATGATGAATCTCATCCGAACGATACCCGATTTCCTCTTCTAACTCTCTCGCTGCACAGACAAGAAAATCTTCCTCCAAAGAATCTCTTCCTCCTGCCGGGATTTCTAACAGCAAATCGTCAATTGCACCGCGGTACTGTCGTACTAAAATGATTTTTCCATCCTCATCTACCGGAATAATGGCGGAAGCCCCTTTGTGCTCCAACACATCCCAGTAAGCTGTATTGCCATTTGGCACTTTGAGTTCGTAAGTATAAAAATCCAGAATATGTCCATGATGTTCCAGTTTTTTACCCATAATTTGAAACTTTTCCATTATGATTCACCACCTGCCAATATTCCTTAATTTTTAAAACTATGAATTGGTGCCGGAATTCGGCCGGTTCTGGTTACAAAATCATCGCATCCAAACGGATTTACCGGCATAATCGGTGCATATCCTAAAAGTCCGCCAAATTCTGCCTGGTCACCAACATCTTTACCCTGTACCGGAATCAGACGAACAGCTGTCGTCTTCTGATTTACCATACCAATCGCCATCTCATCCGCAATGATACCGGCAATCGTTGTTTCCTTCGTATCTCCCGGAATTGCAATCATATCCAGACCAACGGAGCAGACACAGGTCATTGCTTCGAGTTTTTCAAGTGTCAATGCACCCTCGGTTACAGCATCAATCATTCCCTGATCCTCGCTGACCGGAATGAAAGCACCACTTAAACCGCCGACATAAGATGATGCCATAACGCCGCCCTTTTTCACCTGGTCGTTAAGCATTGCAAGCGCTGCTGTTGTACCCGGTGCTCCGGCACGCTCTAATCCAAGGGATTCAAAAATCTCTGCAATACTGTCTCCAACTGCCGGTGTCGGTGCTAACGACAAATCGATAATGCCAAATGGAACCCCAAGACGTTTGGATGCTTCATGAGCAACTAACTGTCCAACACGCGTAATCTTAAATGCTGTCTTTTTAATTGTCTCACAAACGGTACTAAAATCTTTTCCTTTTACTTTATCCAGCGCCGTTTTTACAACACCAGGTCCGCTGACACCAACATTAATCACGGCATCCCCTTCTGTTACGCCGTGGAATGCGCCCGCCATAAACGGATTATCATCCGGCGCATTACAAAAGACAACCAACTTAGCACAGCCGATGGAATCATTATCTTTTGTGAGTACCGCTGTCTCTTTCACAACTTTACCCATCAAAAGAATCGCATCCATATCAAGTCCTGTCTTTGTAGAACCGACATTTACTGAGCTGCAGATATATTCTGTTGTTGCAAGTGCTTTTGGAATCGATAAAATCAGGTTTTTATCTGCCTGCGTCATCTTTTTCGATACCAGTGCCGTATAGCCGCCGATAAAGTTTACGCCTACTGTTTTTGCTGCACGGTCAAGTGTCTGTGCAATCTTAACAAAATCATCCGGTGTCTTGCACGCAGAGCCGCCAATCAAAGCAATTGGTGTAACGGAAATTCGTTTGTTTACAATCGGAATTCCAAATTCTTTTCCAATTTCTTCTCCTGTCGCAACCAAATCTTTTGCCATCGTCGTAATCTTTTTATATACGTTGTCACAAAGTTTTGTTAAATCCGAATCAATACAATCCAAAAGGCTGATACCAAGAGTAATCGTACGCACATCCAGATTTTCTTTATCAATCATTTTATTTGTTTCAATGACTTCATTTATATTTATCATAGTTAAGCCTCCGTAATCTAATCCTTATAAGCGATGCATCTTGTCAAAAATCTCTTCCCTCTGTACACGGATTACGCAGCCGATTTCTTCGCCCAAATTTTCCAACTCTTCGGAAGCATCCACGAAGGATTTTGTAAGCTTTGCAAAGTCAACAATCATCATCATATTAAAATATCCATCTACAATTGTCTGAGAAATATCTAAAATATTGATGTCATTTTCTGCTAAGTAAGTACATACTTTTGCAATAATGCCTACGCTGTCCTTTCCTACTACGGTAATTATTGTCTTTTTCATTTCTTCCTCCATTCTGAAATAGTTTTCTATTTCATAATTATTGTATCGTCAACAGTTTTGTCGGCGCCATACGGTCTGCCACTAACAACTCTGTATCCATCTTTTTCCAAACTGGGTTTTGTTCCAATTCATAACTTACGGTCTGATAGGCAAGTTCCGGAAAATTATTTTCCTTGCTCAAATGCCCCAGTAAAATATGCTGCAAACCGGGATGCAGCACTTTTTCAATCAGTCTTGCCGAGGCATCGTTGCTCAAATGCCCCTTTTCACCGAGAATCCTCATTTTAAGTGAGTACGGATAACTGCCAACCTGCAACAGGTTAATATCATGGTTTGCCTCTAAAAGCAGGGAATCGCAGTCTTTCAAATGGTCTACGATTTCATTGGAAAAGCAGCCCATATCGGTTGCAACTCCGATTTTTTTCGATTCTGACTGCACCGTATAACAAACGGGATTTGCCGCATCGTGGGAAATTCTAACCGGCATAATCTCCATATCTTCAATCGAAACCGCCTTTTCCGGCACAACCGCATGGAACAAATCTTCGGAAACACCTTTCATATCACCTTTTTCCCATATTGCCTCAATCGTTTCCTTCGTAGCATAAACAGGAATCTGGTACTTGCGCAGTACCGGTCCTAAACCACAAATATGATCGGTATGCTCATGTGTAATAAAAATGGCATGAAGGTTTTCTATCGGAAAATTTTCCTCCATTAAGCCCTCCCGAATCCGTTTCATGCTAATCCCTGCATCAATTAAAATCCGGGCTTCTTCGCCACCGACATAAATACAATTGCCACTGCTTCCGCTGGCAATACTATATAACTGCATGTGTTTCCACCTCAATTTGTCTCATTTTATATTACATCTGAGAACTTATCTTCTCACTGTCAATTGTAATCCGGTCACGTCCATTCTTTTTGGAATGATACATCGCCCAGTCTGCTCTTGTCAAAAGTTCTCCCGGATTGGCGCAAGTCTGCGGATAACTTGCCACACCAACGCTGGCACGAACTGAAATATGTTTTCCGTCGTAAACAACTTCTTCACTCCGAATCTGATTATGAATGTCCTCAACGATATGATACGTTTCATCCAAATCTTTTTCAAAGAATGCCACTACAAATTCTTCACCGCCATAGCGTCCGGCAATACCGCCATGCTTGAGTGCTCCACGATTTAGTAACGAAGCCACATAACGAATCACTTCGTCACCGCACTGATGTCCATAGGTGTCATTCACCATTTTAAATTTATCAATATCAAAAAGTGCAAGTGAAACCGGCACTTTTTTCGCCATGGCTTCCGACAAATACTTTCTTAATAGCTCCGTCAAGTGTCTGCGGTTATAAATTCTTGTCAAACCATCTCGGATTGCCATATCATTCATCTTTGCATACAATCGTGCGTTTGCGACACCAAGACTTAACTGACTCGCCATATTCTCATAAAAGGCACGGCTATCCATAAAAGCATTTTCTTTATTTTTACCGACAAATAACGTACCAAATCTTTCCTCCTGGTTTCGAATAGGCAGGCATACAACAGAAGGCAGCTCTTGATTTTTATTAAGTTTGCTAAATAACTGAACCGAATCTTCTGTGTCATTTTGTATGTATGTCTGCGTCATACGCTGTATTTCAGACATATCTGTCTGCTCAATAGAAGCAATCAGATTTTTCTTAAATTCTTCCCCCAGCACACATGACACTGCATATGTCTGATGACCGTTGTCAGTGCCAGGGACAAATAGTTCTTCAAATTTCTCAAGAATAATCACAACAACATCCAAATCCAATCGCACCTGCATCATATCTGCAATTTTTTGCAGCATGGTGTTAATCTCCTTTGAGGCAATAATAATGGAAGCAAGTTCATTCTGTACCGACATTTCATCATGCGAACGGTTAATCTTTTTATTTGCAAGCTGTAATTCGATTTTTTGAACTCCTAATTTTTCATTCACCCGGTTGATTTTTTCCTGCTGTTCTTTCATCTTATCATTAACTTCATTTAAATCTTCCAGTGCACGGTTCTGGCGGAAAATATCTTTTTCAAAACAATCCCACATGTAAAACATCATTTCACTGACTACCACAATTAAAACAAGCACAACCGATACCGTCACAAGTTCACGGCTAGCAATTCCAACCGTAACACGGCTTAAGTTATCTTGTGCTAACACAACAAGCATAACAAAAGATATAATACCATACAGACAGATATAAGTCACGTAAATAATAACCCGATGAGCCTTTTTCCCAAGAGCAACACTGTAAAAAAGCTCAAAGAAATAAATCAGAAACAGTATCAGGAAAATAATCCCCTCTAATTTTGTCTCTGCCATATAATAATAAGCTAATCCAAGTGCCGGCCGCAAAAAGCAATACACTTTTTTCGCCTGAATTATCCGCTTGGAATGAACATATTTTTTCTGCATATGGTGATTATGTACTAATTCTGTCACAATACATAACAAAGCGTATACAAAAAGAATCACATACCGGATAGTTACTACCTGATTCCCTGCAAAATAAAAACTAATACAGTAAATCAAAAGCATAACATCCAAAAAAATGTGATAAAACGCAACTTGTTTTTGTTTCCAGAATTCTTTAATTTTTTCTTCCATGCCAAGTCTCCCTTAAGACTCCCAGAACAATTCAATCCTATCACCATCATGAACAGGCTCTGTGAAATCTTTGTCTTCACCATTAATTCGAGTTACTAAACGCGTTCCTCCCGCTTTTGTCATATCAAACGGATATACATCAAACACATCGACAAAAATCGGATTTTTCTTATGTGGCATTTCGACCACATCACCATTTATCGTAACAAATACAGGTCCCGTCACTTCTTCTACCGGTGTAGAAATCGTTTTCTCCTGCCGTAACTGCTTTGCACCCGGAATCACTTCTCCGTCCGCTCCTAATTTTGCCGTATCGAACGGGACATCGCTCATCCAATCCGGCATCGGTTTTAACGGTGCCAACAATGGATCATCATCCATCTGCTCCTGCATCGTTTCTTCTCTTGTTTTTTCCGGCTCTTCCGGCTTAATAACCGGTCTTTTTGTAATTACATCACCGTCAACAATTTTTGCTGATGCGCCAGCCTCTCTTCCATTCAAAAGAACCAAAGTTTCAACATCCATACCGGCAAACTCTAACAATCTCTTAACGGAATAATAATCATAGGTACAGATTTCGTCTCCGTTTTTGACTTCGTAAAACGAGGATACCACCTCACCATTTGCCTCAACTAACTTTGGACATAACAGTTTTCTTCCAAATAAAGTCACGGTAATTTCCGCATTGCACTCCGGAATCTCTTTGATTAACAATTTTCCAGTACTTCCCTTTGTGGAAGGCCGAATCTGTATCGTATCATTTTCCTCTACTTTATCATTCAAGCTGACTAGTGTGCCATTTTTCTTGATCTCAGCCACCTCGCCAACTCTTCCCTTCTTTTCCCGGGTTTCACCATTTACCGTATAATGAATACTGTCTCCGCGAATCGGGAACAAATTATCTTTGGAAAAACCATAGCTGACACAGGCATCTAACACCGATACCTTGCCATTATCATATAATTTCACACGCTGCTCATTTACCATTACATGGATAAAGTTATTTTTCTGCTCATAATAAGTCATGCAAATACCAAGCGGTGTCACTAATGTGGAATCTTTGCGGATTCCCTCCTGCTCAAACTGAACCTGTGAAAGTACCTCTGCACCACGTATTGCCACACGCTCATTTGGCAATCCCAGATAATGTGCGAGACTCTCGGTAAATCCCTCGTGCTTACCGCCTCCACCGACAACAAATACCGCACTAACACACTGACCGCCATTCAATTCCAAAATACGATCGGCAATGTTTTTGGTAATATTTTTCACAGCGTCTTCAGATATCTGTGCAATATCCTCTTTTGTTACCTGAATTTTGCTTCCAAATATGTCCTTAAAAGAAACACTCTTCTTACGCTCACAGGCTCTTTTTATGTACTCTGCAGTCTCAAAGTCTGTCAAATACTTCTTAGCAATCGCCTCCGTCACTTCATCGCCGGCAAGCGGAATCATGCCAAATGCAATAATACTTCCATCTTTTACAATCGAAATATCACTTGTTCCGGCTCCGACATCCACAAGCGCAATGTTCAAAAGGCGGAATTTTTCCGGAATTGCCATGTTAATCGCAGCAATTGGCTCAAGCGTCAGACTTGCCACATGCAATCCTGCAAGCTCAACAGCCGAATACAAGCCATCCACAACCTCTTCCGGCAAAAAAGTTGCAATCAACTCTACCTCGATGTAATTTGCCATATGCATCTCAATCATTTCCATCGGGTAGCCATTCAAATAATATTTTACAATCGAATAGCCGACACAGAAAAACTTCTTTCCACTGTCGGTCTGCTCTTTTCTTATTTCATCATAAGCCTGTTCCACACCCATCATATCCAGAGAACGAATATGGTCTTCCGTCACCTTTGTCTCTGAATTAAACTGATAGCGGGCTTTGACGCGCTTTGTCTTTAACACTCTTCCGGCAGCCGCAATGCTGACGTCCGATAAAGGTTCTCTCACACGCTTTTCCAAACGCTCTTTGACTTTATAAATCGTATCTGCTACGGTCGGTATATCGTGAATCTGTCCATCAATCACGGCACGCGTCGTATGCTCAATGGATTCCTGAGCAACCACAACAAAACGGTCTGTACCAATCCGGTAGCCAACCGTTCCCACAATGCTTCTCGTTCCGATATCCAATCCAAATACAAGCTTATTGTCTTCTGCGTTCATCATTTTCACCTTGTTCCCTCATCAAAGATTCTACATATCCATTATTCTATCACAAATTTGTCTTTCTGACTAGTAATTCTTCTATTCTTTCTTGCAGTTTTTGCAGGTTTCCATTATTCACAAGCAGTGCATCACATCGTTTTTCCCATTCTTTATCCGATAATTGCACTCTCATAATGGATTCTGTCTTTTCGCGGGAGTATCCTCTCGATTCCATAAGCCTCTGAATCCTTAGTTCTTTGTCTGTCACAACCGCCCAGATTATATCGCAGAGCGTGTCACATCCGGTTTCAAATAAAATTGCCGTTTCTAAGCAGACAACCGGCTCATCCTTCCATTCATTTAATTGTTTACAAATCTGTTCTTTCACAAAGGGATGTACAATGGCATTTAGCCGCTCTCTGCCGTTGTCATCCTGGTAGATTTTATCCGCAAGCAAAGGACGCAGAATCTGTCCATCCTCTCCTGTGATGTCAACACCAAATGTATCGCAAATCTTTTGATAAGGCTCCGTCCCCGGTTTCAGTGCTTCATGACCGAGGGCATCCGCCTCAATAATCTTTGCCCCGTATTTTTCTTCCAGTAGATTTAACACCGTTGATTTACCACAGCCTACGCCGCCAGTAATACCAATTACCATTTTCTTTCTCCTTGGTTTTATTTTGCCTCATACCAATTTATTCCCTGCTTCACCTCTGCAATCAAAGGCACTGCCAAATCGCAGGCATGAACCATTTCTGTTTCCAAAATCTGTTTTACTTCATCAATTTCATCCTTGTGTGTCTCAATCAAAAGTTCATCGTGAATCTGCAAAATCAGACGGGATTTGTAATTGCCTTCTTTTAATTTCTTGTGCACACGTATCATCGCAATTTTAATAATATCCGCCGCCGTTCCCTGTATCGGAGAATTCATCGCAATGCGTTCACCAAACTGGCGCTGCATAAAGTTTTTCGACGCAAATTCCGGAATTGGGCGGATTCTTCCAAACAAAGATGTCACATAGCCTTTTTGTTTGCCCTGCTCCACCAGTTCGTCCATAAACCGTTTCACATCCGGATACGTTTCAAAATAATCCTCAATATATTTTTCAGCCTGTTTTTTTGAAATATTCAAATCGCGCGACAAACCAAATCCACTGATTCCGTATACAATTCCAAAATTAACTGCTTTTGCATTCCGCCTTTGCAGTTCTGTCACCTCTTCATAAGGCGTATGAAAGACAAGTGCTGCCGTCGTTCGATGAATATCCGCATTTTCCCGGTAAGCTTCAATCAAAGTTTCATCCTCTGACATATGTGCCAGCACTCTTAATTCAATCTGTGAGTAATCGGCATCCAAGAAAACGTATCCGTCCTGTGGGACAAAAACTTTTCGGATTTGTCTGCCAAGTTCCATACGAATCGGAATGTTTTGCAAATTCGGCTCAGTACTGCTCAAACGTCCGGTTGCCGTCACATTCTGATTAAATGTTGTGTGGATTCTGCCATCCTTTTCATCGATATCGCTCTCCAGTCCATCTGCATAGGTAGATTTTAACTTCGTGAGCTGGCGGTACTCCAGAATCATCTCCACAATCGGATCCTCAAAACGGAGTTTTTCAAGAACTTCTGCTGAAGTTGAATATCCTGTTTTTGTTTTCTTTCCATAAGGCATATGCATTTTTTCAAACAAAATTACACCTAACTGTTTCGGTGAATTGATGTTAAATGATTCCCCGGCACGCTCATAAATATCCGCTTCCAGTTCAGAAATGCGCTCACCAAGTTTTGCACCATATTCATGCAATGCCTCTTTTTCCACTAAAATCCCCACCTTTTCCATGTCATAAAGGGTAAATAAGAGCGGCATTTCAATCTGTTCAAACAATGACTGCATTTTTTGTTTTTTCAATTCTTTGGAAAGATTCGGATATGCAAGCACATTTACCAGTGCGCAGTAACTAAAGTAACGTACTGCCTCGTCTTCTTTCTCTAAAAAGGCAGTTTCTTCCGGCTGTTTACCAAAAAACTGTTCATATGGGTGCATCAAAACAGATGCAAAGTTTTCTGCAATCTCTTCTTCTCCAAACTTTTTCTGAACCGGGCTTAGCAGATACGCAGCCAGATTCGTATCATAAGAGTTTTCCGGTTTTGCATCCGGCAAGAAATCTAACTGGCTCTTTAAATCATTGGCAACCAATATATGTGTTTTCAAAAGATTACTGATTTCACTTGTAATATCGTATTCGGACAAATCATCGCCCACTTTGCAAAAAGCAATCTTTTCTTTGGAAAAAGCAACCGCCATACCTAAAAGTCTTCCATCTGCCTCCGTCATAAATAACGTCATCTGTCCGCTGGCACTCGTTGTTACTGCAGCATCCTTTCGAAAAACGGCCTTGACCGCTACCGGCTCTTTCTTTTGAATTGTCTGCACAAAAGAGAGCCAGTCTTTTTTTGTCTCAATTACCTGAAAATATTTTTCCAGTTTTTTATCTCTGCCGGTATCCTCCGAAAATCGCTTTAAAATGGATTTCAAATCTAAAGACTGAATCATCTGGTATGCTTTTTCGTTAAACATATCCTCAAACGTACACTCCGAAAGCACCACTCCCAATTTGCAGTTTGTCCTTATAGTCGCTAAATCTTTACTCATTTTTGCCATGTCCACATGGTTCTTCAACGCCTCTTTCGCACGATTTGGTGTTACTTCTTCTACATGCTCAATCGCATTTTCAACCGTACCAAACATCGTCAGAATTTTAACTGCTGTCTTCTCACCAATTCCCGGAACACCCGGGATATTATCTGAAGCATCTCCCATCAGCCCTTTGAGATCAATAATCTGAGATGGTGTAACACTGTATTTTTCAATTACCTGCGCTGTATGATAGTCTTCGACAACCGTCTTTCCACGACTCGTTTTCGGAATGCGGACCAAAATAGTATCCGTCGCTAACTGCAGCAAATCGCGGTCACCGGATACAATCGAAACAAGATATCCTTCCTGCTCCGCTTTTTTCGCCATCGTTCCTAAAATGTCATCCGCCTCAATGCCTTCTTCCGCATAAATACGGATATTCATCACTTGAAGAAGATTTCGGATTACCGGCACCTGTTCACTCAATTCTGCCGGCATCGGTTTTCTTTTCCCTTTGTATTCTTCGTACATTTTATGGCGGAAAGTCGGTGCTTTTTCATCAAACGCTACTAGCAAATGCGATGGCTCTTCTTCGTCCAATATTTTAAACAAAATATTTAAAAATCCGTAAATCGCATTTGTATGCAAACCCTCGCGGTTTGTTAAATCCGGTACACCATAAAAGGCGCGGTTCAATATGCTGTTTCCATCAATCAGTACAAGTTTGTTTTCCAATTTTTTGACCTCTTTATTTTTTGATTTTTATTTTCCGTTTGCTTGTGTAACCACTCTCATAGCGTTTTCCTTTTTTGCTGTAATATGCTTTCACACGGATATAATACGTTCCTTTTTTCAGACCGCACGCTTCAAAACGGTTTCCATTCAATATATATTTCTGTGTTTTTTTCACAGCAAAGGAAGATGCCGTCGAAACTTCCATCTGGTACCCATGTACCATTTTCCCACTCGAATAAGTAATCGCAAACGATTTCTTGTTTTTCTTCAATTTCTGAATTTTCGGTGTCTGCGGCACAATTTTAAAGGAAATGGTTTTCTTTCCGGTAAAATTGCCCATGCCCTGTATAACAACCGATGCTTTTCCGATTTGAAGATTATTCCGGCACACCAATGTATAGTCTCTATTTTTCTCTAATTTTACTTTCCCCACCTTCAACGTCACATTTGGTTTCACCCATCTTCCGGTATAACTCTTTGTCTTTTTATAATGACAAGTTACCGAGCGAACCGAACGTTTCACAATGGTATAAGAAACTTTTTTCGTTCCCTTGTAATTACCGATTCCCTTAATCGTAATTGTTGCTTTTCCTAAATTTTTATTATTCTGATAAGATGCCTTGTAATCTTTTCCGGAATCAAGCACCTCTTTTCCATCCTTAACCGTTTCGTTTCCTTTGATTGCCTTACCTTCATAAGCATATTTCTTTTTCAAACGAATCATTTTCTTTGTCAGAGCTTTTTTCTTAACCGGAACTTTCACGCGGATAATCACCGTACGGTACATTGCTGCATTTTCCGGCACATATTTCGCACGATAACCGGAATTTCCATAAACCGGCACAATCGTACTATCTACCCAGCTAAATCTCTTCGGCAGACGAATTGAAGAAAGTTTTTTCTTGTTTGAATATACAAAACTTCCAAGTGTCACTTTCGGAATCTCCGGAATTAGTTTTGGCACATAGGTCGTTGTCTGTCCTGCCAGATAACCGGAATATTTCTTTGCTTTCACCTGGCAAATTAAACGATATCCGATATCTTCTTTTGTCACTTTGTAGGTAAGCCCGGTTGCTCCTTTAATTGCTGCCGCTCCGTCAATGGTCGTGACATCATCTTCTTCTTTTACATTTGCCGCAAATTTATGGATGGCATCCAACTCATACGTGCCATCGTCATCGCTGTCATCTTCTTCGTCATCATCGTCTTCCGCTTCCAAATCGTCTTCTTCGGCTCCGCCTGTCTCATCTAACACGGACTCAAAACTCTCTGCATCCTCTGCTTTTTTTACACGATACCACTGATAAGACAATTCACCCGGATCCACTGAATCCAGTGATGGTTTTGCGGTAAGCGTCTCATCAATTGCCGGTGTTCCGGTTATTTCCACACTTCCGGCAATTGCCATTTTGTCAGTCGTAAAGACCGCACTTTTTGCCACTGCCGATTCATTTCCTGCATCATCTGTCATAAAAGAATAAATTACATATTCCGTTTCCGCTGCAAGTCCATTAAATGAAAAATTAGAAGCTTTTGCACCATCTACTCTTCCATAACCAACAATCCCATAATGAGAAGTCACACGCGACAATATAAATTTCGTTGTCATGCCACCGCTTTCTTTCTCTGCCTCTTCGCCTAACGCCTTTGGCAGTACCACATAATAAAATTTACCCGGTTCATTTCCGGTAATCAATCCGGAAGAAGTCGTATCGGTATCACTGTCAAAACCGGAAACCGATGTAATCTGTGGTGCTGTAAAATCAGCTACAATTGTAATCGTTTTCTTTGTCGTATCAATCGCATTCTTTGTCGCATCTGCCTGTTTCGATGCTAAATAATAAGCAATCTCATTTTTTCCTTCTGTCAACGTCACAGACATCGTATCTGCCCAATTTGCATCCACTGAAGCCTGACTGCTGATTCGATAGCCTGCCGGTGCTTCTATCTCAACCTTATCGTCTGTCAATCCTGTCCTGTCTGCAATATTAATTGTATCTTTTTCCGTCTTTGCCACCGCATTCGTATGATAAGCACGAATTTCATAAGCCGGAGCATTTTTTGCCAGCTGATAAGAAATTTTCTGTTTCTCATCACTGCTCCTTTCATCCTTTAACACAAACTGCTGTTTTCCGGCAGTTTCCGATGAAATCGTAAGTGTAACTCCATCCGGCAAATCCTTTTCATCGGATACTGCGTAATGCACATCTCTGATAAAGGTACGCTTCTGTCCATAATACTTCCACAAGCCGGAAAATGGTGTTACCGTAACAATTTCTTTTGGTTCAGCCGTAGGCTCTATCGTAGCTGCCCCTCCGGTCACACTTCCACCTGAAGTCACATTTGCATTAAATAATACAATTTCTCTGTTTTTTTGTTCCTTCGCCTGCGTATTCACCGGGGTCATCCCCATAAATAATGCACATGCTAAAATCCATGCTAATCCTTTTTTTAACTTACGTTTTCTCATAAGTTCTCCCTTCTAATATAACTTAATTCATGATAAATTATATTTTACACGTAAATGTGTTGAAACACAATATAAAAAGAAAAGTTTGTGGGAATTGTTTGGGTTCCGTAATTTCGTAGAATAGCTTTGCGTCTCGTGGGCACTCTCGTTTAACAAACGCGTAAGGGTATGGTCTTGCAAAACACGCAAGCCTCATACCCACGTGTTTGTACCCACGAGTCACAAAGCTATTCTACGGAATTACTGGAATCCCAAATAAATTGTCATCAAACATTTCCCCCAGTTCACAAACATAATCAAACTTACTAACTTTTTTTCTAAAAAAGTGTTGACACATTAAAAAAAGGATGGTATAGTAAATATCGTTGTGAGCGGATGTGGCGGAATTGGCAGACGCACAAGACTCAAAATCTTGCGGTGGTGACATCGTGCGGGTTCAAGTCCCGCCATCCGCACTCACTAAAAAGCACTAAAAACTACGAAAAACGTTGTTTCTAGTGCTTTTTTATTTAACGAATTAGATTCTAAAATAATTTGCTTGTAGCAAATATTTAATGACAATTTATTGGGATTCCAGTAATTTAGAAAAAAGACATTGTGACTCGTGGGTTTGAGTACGTCGGTATGTGGCACTGGTAGTTTCAGTGCCCATACCGCTACGCACTCAATGAGCGGGAGCGCCCACGAGTCGCAAAGTCTTTTTTCTAAATTACGGAGCCCAAAAAATTAGTCATATTTTTTACTGTTACATTTTGGGTATTTCGATGCAGTAAAATGATGTGTTTTTTTCATCACCGAACTCGATTTCAAAAAGTATGTATAATACGGTTTTTTGTTGGTGTTTGTGCCATTGATAATCGGGTCGTCAAAGGTCACATCAATGTGATACCACTTACCGGAAAGTTTCACCATATTCCATGCATGGCCGACGCTACCGCTTGAACCGGTTACAAAGCGGCACGGAATTTTAAGTTTACGCATCACCATCTGAAAGGCATGCGAATAACCATCACACACTGCCACTTTTTTCAGCAGTGCTCCCTTTGCTGTGTGGGATACACTCGGTACATATCCGCGTTTGAGACTGTAATAATCATATTTTACATTTCGAATCATCCAATTATGTACTGCCTGTACTTTTTGATAATTCGTCATATCTTTTTTAATAACCGATTTGATAATCTGGTTTACCCGTTTTCCAACTGCTTTTCCGTATACCGTTACTTTGTACTGATATTTTTTACCGCCGGCAGATGCCTGAATTATGGTGGTTCCTTTCTTTTTTGCACGAATTTTACCGCTTTTTGTAACAGATACCACACTCTTTTTCTTACTCTTATACGTTACTGTATTAATGCAGTTAAGCAAAGGAATCGTGTCAGTATCTCCCGCAAGAAGGTAAATATGGGAAGATGCAAATTTAATTTTGTTTGTTGTCGTAACGGCAATTCCTTTTTTCTCGGCATACGAATACGCCTTACTTAATTTTGGTGCTGCAAAATTTAAGATTTTTCCACAGTCATAAAGGATATTGTCTATCAATGTAACAGTTTCTTTTGGAAAAGAAATCACACGAAGCGATGAACATTTGGCAAAAGCATACTTTTCAACTGTCGTTACACTTGACGGAAGAATAATTTTCTTCACCTTTGAATTGTTATAAAAGGCAAGCGAAGAAACCACCGTTACCGTATTTGGTACGGTTACGGTCGTATCGCTTCCCCGATAAGAAATCAATCTGCCATTTTCAATCAAAAAATCCGAATTGTCGTAGGTACTGTCGCTGTTTTCTGTCGTTACCTCTCCAGACACAACGGAAAAGGATGCCGGCATGCGCTCTCCTAAGATTTCTCTTAAAATCGAAACCAGCACATCGGTATCTGACTGGCTTCCGTAAATTCTCGCATACTCGTCCTTTGTCACCTCATAGCGGGCGTCATCCAGATAAACATAATAATGCGTCACCTCTGCCGCCCTGCTGTTTTTACAAAATACAGGCAAAAGCATACCGCATAAAATTAATAAAACAACAATTCCTCCGATTCTTCGGATTTTCTGATTTGTATTCATTCTAACCTCTTTTCCAATGCCTCCACAACAATTTCAAGGACTTTAATCCTTGCGTATAACTTGGAATTTGCCTCAATAATATGCCATGGGGCTTCTGTCGTCGATGTGCGTAACATCATCTCATCGACTGCTTTTTCGTAGTCATCCCATTTGTCACGGTTGCGCCAGTCTTCATCTGTAATTTTCCACTGTTTTTCCGGCGTTTCCATTCGCTGCTTAAAGCGTTTTTCCTGCTCATCTTTGTCGATGTGCATCCAGAATTTCAAAACAATTGTACCGGATTTTACCAAATGGGCTTCCATATCATTAATTTCCTGATAAGCACGTTTCCATTCTTCCTCCGTGGCAAAACCTTCCACACGCTCAACTAACACTCTCCCATACCAGGTGCGGTCAAAAATTGCCATGTGTCCGTCCTTTGGAAAATGATTCCAGAACCGCCACAAATAATGATGTGCTTTTTCAATATCATTTGGCGAAGCAATTGGCACCACTTCATAACCACGCGCATCCATACACTGGGTAATGCGCTTAATGGCACCGCCTTTTCCACCGGCATCCCAGCCTTCGAATGCTAGCACCACAGGCACACGCTGCAAATACATCTGATTGTGAAGTTTCTCCATCCGCTTTTGCAAATCTTTTTTCTTTTTCTTATATTCCTCAGGCGTCAAAGAGAGCGTCAAATCCACACCTTTTAACACACTGTTTTGCAGATATGCATCTGTATCCTCACTTTTAGAATCCGTTTCCGGATTTCCTTTTTTCTGATTCTTCTCGACCGCCTGCTCCAGTCGGTTTACAATTGTCGTTAAAATTTTATCTACTGCAAATTTTTTGTCCATTGCCTCGACAATTGTCCACGGCGCATTTGCCGTATCGGTCTGTACCAGCATAGTATCAAATTGTGAGAAACATTTGTCATAATTCTCATTATTTTTCCAGTCTTTTTCTTTGACACGCCAGCTCGTGTCCTCACTGCCTGCCAAATGGTTTAACCGTTTTTTCTGCTCCTTTTTTGTAATAGCAAGAAAAAACTTAATCAAAACAACTCCATCGTCGGTAAACTGCTTTTCGTACCGACAGATTTCGTCCGCCTGTAAAATATCCGGGAACCCCTGATACCAGCTGTGATCAAAAATATGAATTCTTCCTTTTGCCGGCATTTTCGTCGCATAACGCCATAAATATGGATGCCTTTTATCCTCTTTCGTTTCCTTTTCCATCGTAAAAACCTGAAAACCTCTTGGGTCAAGAGGACGAATCATCCGTCCAATCATTGTTCCTTTTCCGGACGCAGAAAACCCCTCAAACACAATAACAATCGGAATCCCCATACTCCGGCACTGCCGCTGCAGTTCTCCCATACGAATTTCTAAATGTGCCAGTCTCTCATCATAGTCTTTGCGAACTTCTTTTCGCTCCATCATTACCTTATCAAGCATAAGTAACACCCCTTTTCACAATCTTCTTGGTCTGCCCCACATCTGATTTTTACGGAGTAATTGGTACTTAGCATACGCATGTTCCAAAATTTTGCGTTCATTGGCAAACTTCAGCAGATGATATGCCTCATGGTATTTATAATACCCCGAATCCTGAAAATATTCCTCCCTTTGTGGTTTTGAATAGAAACTATCCGACTGCATTAAAAACCAATGAACATCTTTGGATACCGTCCCCTCCGGCACTTCAAATGTGTAGTGGCTTCGGTCAACATAATCAACAATCCGGCACAGCGCACTTGCCTCCTCCTTTACTTCACGTAATGCCGTCTCCGGAAAACTTTCTCCCTGCTCAACTGTTCCTTTCGGAAGAACCCAGCCTTCATATTTGTGTTTCACATTTTTATACAACAATAATATCTTACCCCGGAAAATTACTACTCCGCCACAGCTTGTTGCTTCTATCATTGCAATCCCTCCTGCGTGGAAATCACGTTCCTCTGTACACGTGTTTTTTTTCTTAGTATACCCCATTCTACCAATAAGCGTCAAACACCTTTTTAGCAATCGGAACAGCATAGGCACTTCCGGTTCCCGCAGCCTCTACAACTACGCTGACGCAAAGCTTTTTACCATTTTTTTCCGCGTAGCCGACAAACCACGCATGAGAATCCGTCGAACCGTTTTGGAACTCCGCAGAACCCGTCTTTCCACCTGCCTTATATGGCGTTCCATAGTATAAAGACGTCGCCGTTCCACCTTTTACGGTTCCCCTCATTAATTTCTTTAATTGTTTTGCCTCTTTTTCTGACATTTTCTTCCCGAGTGATTTCGGTGTATTTTCAGAAACCGTATTTCCGTTTGCATCCTCAATCCGGTCAACCACATATGGCTGCATCAATTCACCGCCATTGACTGATGCACAGACAAGTAAAATATTTTGCAGCGGCGTAACCAGTGTCTGTCCCTGTCCGATTGACGCCTGTCTTACATCGCCCTGCGCCGTCTTGTTATCAATCGTAAAACGGGACGATTTCTGCTCCATTTTTTCAAGCGGAATGCTTTTATTGTAATAAAAGGATTCACATAACTTGCGCCACGAATTCCGGTTCAAACCATCTCCGATGGAACAAAATGCTGCATTACAAGATTCGGCAAATGCCTTTTCCAAATCCACTTTTCCGTGCACTTCACCACCATAGCACTTAATCTGTTCACTTCCTGTTCCAATTTTTCCGGTACAGGTATAATGAAATTTTGAATAATTATCCTGTTCTCTCATAAATTCAAACGCTGTATACAATTTAAAAGTAGAACCCGGCGGGTACAACCCTTGTGTTGCCCGATTATAAAGCGCCGACTGCTCCCCAGAATCCGATGTCAGTTTGTTCCATTTGGCGTCCGTCAATTGATTGGGGTCGTATGATGGTTTACTCACCATCGCCAGTATTTTCCCGGTTTCCGGGTCCATCACAACAACCGCTCCACGCTTTGAACCAAGTGCATTACTCGCCGCTTTGGAAAGCCCGACATTCAATGTGGTAACTACATTGTTTCCCGGATTTTTTTTACCCTTTAATTCATTAATCGTACTAAGAAACGGATTCAGTCCGGAGGTCAGCATCGTATAGCTTTCTGATGCCTCCAACCCGGTTTTCCCGTGCGAAGAACGTCCGACAACATGCGCAAACAAGCTGCCATACGGATACTTTCTCGTTTCGTTTCCTGAAGAATCCGTAACTGTCTTTGCCAGTACTTTTCCTTTGTCCGATAAAATTTTACCTTTCGTCACACGCTTGGCTAAAAGTTCCTGACGTTTATTTGCCGAATTGTTTAACACCTGATCTGAATCGTGAATGATAAAATAAACCATATATCCGGCAAGAATAAAAAAGATTGCCATCACAAGATAGGTCACAACTGCCATTTCCCGGTTCTGGCGTTTACTGCCTTTTTCCGGATTTTCGATTAATTGCTGCTTGTTCTTCATTTGTCGTGACCTCCTCTCTTCGGTTTCTCACATACATTCCCTGAATAATACTAAAAATCACAATCGTCGTTATAATGGAACTGCCGCCGTAACTGATTAACGGCAGCGTCACACCGGTTGACGGAATAAATTTGGTTACTCCACCGATACTCAAAAACACCTGAAAAATCAAAACCACACTCAATCCGAATGCACACAATTTATAAAAATTCTTTTTCATTTTTAAGGCGATATTGACAAACATAATAAAAGAACTAATGTAAATCAAAATCAAAAAGATACAGAAAATGACACCCATTTCCTCTGCAATTGCACAAAAAATAAAATCACTTTCCACAACCGGCACACTCTTTGGCATGCCCTGTCCAAGTCCCATGCCAAACAATCCTCCGGTTCCGATTGCAAACAAACTCTGGCAAATCTGATAGCCGCCCTGATTCATGTTCGACCAAGGGTCCTGCCACGCCGCCACACGCACACGCACATGTGCAAATAACTGATACGCCACAACGGATGCCGCCGTCCCTGCAAAAGCTCCTGCCGCCAGATAGCGCAATTTCATCGTTGCCACATACAGCATCATAAGATATGTTACAAAATAAATCAGTGCTGCACCCAAATCCTTCTCTAACACAAGGATTCCCACATGTACTGCCGCCGCAATACTGATCACGGCAACACTCTTAAAATCTGTCCGCTTTGCCAAAAGGGAAGCGATGAAAAACACATAAATAATTTTTACAAATTCAGACGGCTGCAATTCAAATCCGCCAATCGAAATCCAGTTTCTTGCGCCGTATTTTTCCACACCGATTACAAACACCAAAAGTAACAGCAGGACACCGGCAAGCGCATACTGCCAGCCGATTTTTTCCCAAATCGTAAACCGCTCAATAAACAACGGCACTAAAAGACACACTCCCAAAGCAAGCGATGCCATCACAAGCTGTCTGATTGCATAGTCATAGGAAAGTCTGCCAAGCATAATAAATCCAATCATCATGCAAATCATCATGTTATTCCAGATTAGTTTTGACATTCCCTTGTAAAACACCTGATAGATTTTCGTAAAAAACAGAAAAAAGAATAACTCAAGTGCCCACAAAACCACATATTTAATTTCTTTTTCTTCTACTAAAATAACTGCACTGCAAACCAAATGAAGCATCACGATAAGCACACGCTGTGCCCGGAATACTCCCTCATTATTTCCTGCCGCCCGTCCGATAAACGCGCGGTAACTGTAGAAGGTATACAGAGCAAATAAAATAACGATTATATATCGTGAAAGTTCTGCTATAATAAGTTCCATGTTTTCAAAACCTTTCTCATTTCATCGGCTGTCTCCCATGTAAAATGGTGCCATGCCGGCTTATCAAATTCCGGCTTTTTCTCGCCGTTTTTTGTATATATCGTATTGTAGCAAAAATCACAATTATTTACCACATAGAATTTGTCCCCTTTGCCACCGGATACTAAAATTCTCTCTTTTTTTCCATCGCACCTGTCAAGCGTCCGCTTTAAGCATCCCTTCGTCACCATTACTTCTTTGCGCCCATAGCCACGCTTAATTGCCTGGCAGATACCAAATTCTGCAAGCACTTCTTTTGCGCGCTCATTTTCATGGTAAAATGTTTCGGCAGCAATCCATGGGCAATCTTTAAATCTCTTTTTTGCCACAAGCAGCGCACGGTGGCTGTTAATCACAACCGCACCGACAAACAGCCTGTTTATCAATGTCCTCCACTTTTCTTCCACTCCCGCTTTCATAATCCGTGGGAATGAAAGAATTACCGGACGATTTTGAAGAAGTTTGATTACCTCATCCTCTTCTTTTGCAAATAAAGCTACCGGAAGTTCAATCCATACATCGTTTTCATCCGTCTCAACTGCTGTCCTTAACTGCTCCATCGTAGAAACTTTTAGAATGGAGGCATTTTGCCAGACAAAAAGTTCTTTCTTTTTATGCGGTTTTTGCTCTCCCACACTTCGTCCAGACACCGCCTCTCTCTCAAAAGCTGCTAATGCCTCTCGTTTTAATTTGGCGATTTCTCCCATTGGCACAAAGGAATCCTCCTCTAAAGTAATGGAAAAGTCCGTGAGTCTATAATTCGTATTTCCCATTTTCCGAATGCGCTTTTCAATTTCGTCTTTTGTCACAGGACGATTCACGGCTCTTTGTAATGGTTCACCAAACACTGTAACTTCATGCGAAAGTCCCTGCAGTTTCAGAACAATCGGTTTGCCGATTTTCGCGGTCATTTCGCCTTTCAAAGAAATTTTATCATCAACACTTTCAATTTTTTCATCAATCCATGACAACAGTGCTGCATTTTTTGTACGGTAAACTTTCTGTCCCTTAAATATCGTACTGCCCCTTTTTACATTGCACGTCACAACATCACCGGGTGCTGCTTCATTTTTTACCGTATACTCGTATGCTTTTGTATCATCTTCCAAGCGAAATTCTAAAATATCCTGATAATGCAGGGCTTCTTTTACACGGAATACCGCCTGTCCTTTGGACGCTTTCAAAACAGTACCAACACACGTACCAAAATGCCCGTTTTTTTTCGGATACATAATATTTTTCTTATCTGTCTCAAAAAGGTATCCGGCACAAAATCCGCCGCGGTTATAAATGTCTTTACTCCGCCTGATATCTTTCCACAGCCTGCTTTCTTTATTTTGAACCAATGCCTGAAAAGTTTCCTTCCCCTCACTCTCATAAACATCGACATAATGGCGGTATAACGAGGACAAATACGCGCTGTACTCCTTCTTTTTCATGCGCCCTTCAATTTTAAAAGAATCGATTCCGGCATCCACAAGTTCGGGAATATGCATAAGCGTACACATATCTTTTGTACTGAATAAATGTCCATTTCCATATGCACTTGTAAATGGAAGTCTGCACGGCTGCGCACACATTCCCCGGTTTCCGCTGCGGTCTCCAATTTCCTCACTCATCAAGCACTGCCCGGAATAACAATAGCAGAGCGCACCATGCACAAACACTTCTATTTCCAAATCGGTCTGTGCTCTCATCGCACGAATTTCCTCAATGGTACATTCTCTGGCAGGAACAAATCTTGTAACACCATAGTTTCTGTATAACTCTGCTTCATCTCCGGATAAAATCGTCATCTGCGTGCTGGCGTGCAAATCCATCTGTGGAAAATTTTCATGTAAAAAAGACAACACGCCTAAATCCTGTACGATACAGGCATCAAGTCCCGCCTCATACAACGGAGCAATCAATGGAAACAAATCATTTTCCAGCTCCCTGTCCGAAAGCAGTGTGTTGACCGTCAGATATATTTTCTTATCATGCATATGCGCATACACAAGTGCCTCTTTCAGTTCATCGACACTCGGATTTTTAGCAAAAGCACGGGCACCAAATCGGCTGGTTCCTACATAAACCGCATCCGCTCCCATTTGAAATGAAGCATATAAGCCATCCAGCGAGCCTGCCGGTGCAAGAATTTCTACGTTACTCATTCGATTCCTTTCTCCCTCTATCTTGTAAAGAAGGACTGCATTTTCAGCAGTCCTTTTTCTATCTTTTTTGTTTCAGTCTGGTCTCTAATTCAACCTGTTTTTTTTCTAATTTTTCAACTGAATCATGAAACTCATCGCGTTCTTTTTCAAGTTTCTTAATGGTATCCTGTAACTCAATAATCTCATGCTTCATGTCTAACACCATTTTGTCTTTTAACTGAGTCTCGGTGCGGTATTCGCTTGCCTTTTTCTTCTCTTTGTAATAATCGTCGGCAATATTAATCGCAAGCAGGGTATTACGCAAATCCAAATCCAGTCTTGCATATCCCTCCTGTTTATGAAATTCTGCCAATTTACGATTAATGTAAGAGGCAATTTTCTGAATGTATTCCGGGCTTTCAAATCCACAAAGTGTATATTTTCTGCCATCAATTAAAACTTCTACATCATTTTTCTTTTTCATCTATGCACCTCACCTGCTCAATTTCCTAATAATTATACATAAAAAAACATTATTCGTCAAATGACAACCCCAAATGATGATATGTTTTTTCTGTCACAATACGTCCTCTAGGCGTCCTTGCTAAAAACCCATTCTGAATCAAAAACGGTTCATAGACATCTTCAATCGTCCCACTGTCCTCACCAATGCATGCAGCTAACGTATCCAGTCCAACCGGTCCTCCCTGAAATGTCTCAATCATCGCCAGCAAAAGGCTCCGATCGGTGTTATCCAGTCCATATTTATCTACTTCCAGCAAATCCAATGCAAAATTTGCGACCGAAAGTGTAATGTTTCCGTCGTATTTTACTTCGGCAAAATCGCGCACCCTCTTTAACAGGCGGTTAGCTAAACGTGGCGTTCCGCGTGAACGTCTTGCAATTTCTCTAGCTCCCTCCCTATCAATCGCCACATGGAAAACCTGCGCCGAACGAAGAACGATTTCGGTTAATTCATCTACCGTATAAAACTCCAAACGATGGACTACTCCAAAACGGTCACGAAGCGGTGCCGTCAGCATACCGGCGCGCGTTGTTGCACCCACAAGTGTAAACTTCGGCAAATCCAGACGGATACTTCTCGCCGAGGCTCCCTTTCCAATCACAATATCAATGACATAATCTTCCATCGCCGGATAGAGCACTTCCTCCACTTGTCTGTTAAGTCTGTGAATCTCATCCACAAACAGTAAATCACCATCCGAGAGATTATTTAAAATGGATGCCATTTCACCCGGTTTTTCAATTGCAGGTCCCGATGTAATCTTTAAATTTACATCCATCTCATTCGCAATAATTCCTGCCAATGTGGTTTTCCCTAATCCCGGCGGCCCATATAACAGTACATGGTCAAGCGATTCGTTTCTCTGCTTCGCCGCCTCAATATAAATCTTTAAATTTTCTTTTGCTTTACTCTGACCAATATAGTCTTTCAAAAATTTTGGCCGAAGACTATTTTCAATTTTATAATCTTCTTCCATCAGGTCAGTAGAAATCACTCGCTTTTCCATTACTTACTCTCATTCCTTTACAGATTTTTTAAGCTCAATTTCAAAATATCTTCCACAGACATTTCTTCCGTAACTTGAAGTTTGCGCACCGCACCGGCAGCCTCTGATGCGGAATAACCAAGGGCAACCAGCGCCTCAATCGCATCTTTCTTCGCATCTGCTCCGGCCGATACATTTTCTGTGGCAAAAGATTCTTCCACGCCGCCAAAGACATCTTCCAAATGACATTTATCCTTTAACTCAAGAATCAGTTTGCTCGCAGTTTTTGGTCCGATTCCCGGTGCTTTCGCAATCGTTTTTGCATCATCCGAAAGAATCGCAAGACGGAGCGCATCGGTGTCCATGGCAGTCAAAATACCAAGTGCCGCCTTCGGACCAATACCATTTACTGTAATCAGCAGTTTAAACATGTCCATACTGTCTTTCGTCAAAAAACCATAGAGCTGCAACGCATCTTCGCGCACATATGTATAGGTATAAATCTTAACTGTATTTCCTACCTGCGGCAATTCAGAAACAACCGAACCCGGCACTAAAATTTCAAATCCGATATTCTGATTTTCCACAATAATTTTGTCCTCACTCACGGAGTCTAAAATCCCTTTCACAAATGCTATCATAGTTCCTCCCTTATGCCGGATGCATTATACAAGTGCGTCAAACACATGTAAAATCGGCTGAATAATTTTCATCTTTAATGGTCTGTTTTTCCAGTCCTCATAGGTAATCTCAATACTTTGCGCAAATGTATTTATAAAATCGTTTTCCACCGCCTGCCTGAATTCTTCATCATAAATCCAGACACCATTCTCATAATGTAAGTAAAAGCTCCGGTAATCCATATTGATGGTTCCGACAATCGCACAATGTTCATTCATAACTACTTTGGAATGAATGAATCCCGGCTCATATTCGTAAATACGAATTCCATTTTTCAAAAGGATCCCGTAGTTATATTCTGTCATGTATTTAATATGTTTTTTATCCGGAATATGAGGCGTGATAATCCGCACATCCACACCACGGCGCACGGCTTCCAAAAGCGTCTCAATCATCGCTTCTTCCAAAATCAGATACGGTGTCATTACATACATTTTTTCACCGGCATAATGTATCATCTGTTTATACATGCTGCCGACAAAAGAGCGGGTATCTAATGCCGGACCGTCACGCAGTACATGGCAGTACATATCCGACTGAATCGATGTTTTTTCTGCCCGGTACCGCTCATAATCAATCGCCTCATTTTTAGAGCAGACTGCCCACAGTTCGAGAAAAGTAACTACCATACTCCAGACAACATCACCTTTTAACCGTACTCCTTCATCTTTCCATATGCCAAAACGGTCTACTAAATTTGCATATTCATCCGCAATATTAAAACCGCCCGTATATGCCACCTCACCATCAATGACAAGAATTTTCTGGTGGTCACGGAAGTTCATAAACAACTTACTGGTATACTTATGAATCGGATTAAATACTTCTACTTCAAAGCCTTCTGCCCGCAGTTTCTGTGCAAAATCCGTACTTGTGCGAAGCAGTGCCCCGAAATCGTCATATAGAAATTTAACTTCAACTCCTTCTTCAATTTTATGTTTCAAAATATCATGCATCTTATCCCAAATTGCGCCTTCAGCCACAATAAAAAATTCAATAAAAACATATTTTTTGGCCCGCTCCAAATCAGCAAACAAATCTTCAAACGCATTTTCTCCCATATCATAATATCTTGCCTCATTATTTTTTGAAATCGGTGCACCATTAGCTTCCATATAACGCGACATACGGGATGAAACCGGATGTTTTTTCCGAAATTCATCAGACACTTCGGGATGCCATTCTAAGTGTCTGTCTACACTTTGAATCGTCGATTTTATACGACGATTTAATTTGTTTTTTTTGCCTACTTTTCCCCAAAGAGCAAACATAATATTTCCGGATACCGGAAGTAAAATTGTAATGCACAGCCATCCATATTTATAGGACATGCTGCGGCTGTCATTCGTAAGTGCCAGAATGGTGAACACACCAAACAACTCCATTACCAAATAAAATAATGAAGCATACTGGCGCAGTAAAAACGGCAGTACAATCAAAATTGCAAACTGAAGCATAACCAAAGCCGCAACAATGCAAGCTCGCAAAAAGCCGCTCAAACTGTTTTGAACTCGTCCTTTTAATCCCTGAAGATGTTTTAATGGACGTTTTTCTCTCTGTGCCTCCATATCATTCTCCATCCTTTTCCCTCAAATTTCAAATAAATACAGTATATCACATACGGTGGTAATTCGCAAATATTGCAGGATGTTGTTTGTGTCACTTTTTTGTTTTCCGTAATTCCGTAGAAAAGCTTTGCGTCTCGTGGGCACTCCCGTTTGTTGAGTGCGTAGCGGTATGGGCACTGAAACTACCAGTGCCACATACCGACGTACTCAAAACCCACTCGTCACAAAGTTTTTCTACGGAATTACTGGAATCCAAAGGAATTGATAGCAAACATATGGCATAAACTAATTGTATAAAACTTGGTAATTGGGCTAAGTCATACTATAGCCGCCTCTTTTCATCCGCTAATATTTATCAAGCAGCTTTACAAACATTGCAAATCCTTTCATTTCTTGCTATGATAAGTTCAGATTTTTACGAACTACAGCAAAAAAACAAGAAGGGATTAACCATGGAACACACAGCAAAGGTACTTACTTCCTACGAAGAACAACTAAACAATGCAGCGTCTATCTTACTGGCTCCGGCAGAAAACATCTGCTTTTTTGATATTGAAACTACCGGGCTTTCTGCTGCTGTTTCGTCTCTCTATCTGATTGGCACAATTACCTTTGAAAATAATGAGTGGGTTCTAAACCAGTGGTTTGCCGATGATTATGTGAGTGAAGTACGTCTTTTGCAGGCATTTTCTGAGTTTTCAGAAAAGTACGAATGGATTGCGCATTATAATGGTGCGACCTTTGACATCCCTTATCTGGAAAAGAAATACCGCACAAATCATATGCCGTCCCCGTTTGCCGGGAAGCAGACACTTGACCTTTACCGGGCAGTCAAACACATCAAAAAATATTTCCCAGTTCCCAATCAAAAATTGATTACAATGGAGCGTCTTGCTGGTTTTACCAGACATGAACTTTTAAGCGGAAAAGAATGTATCACACTTTACACGGAATTTATGCATGAGAAATTTTTTCATAATCCGGAATCCTTAGAAAAAAAGAACAGACTGCTCTTTCATAATGAAGATGATTTGATTGGTACCATTGTATGTGCACTTCTCCTTGCCTACACAACGTATAAACCGATATACCCGAGTGTGCATACAACGGAACACAGCGTTTTATTTACCGACACCTTAGAGAAAAAAGTGCCGGCAAATCTTTCCTTTCAAAAAGGTGATATCTCCTTTTCTTTTGAAGGGAAATCCCTATCTATCGAGGTGCCGCTTTGGGAAGGTACGCTGTACCACTTTTTTGCCGACTATAAAAATTATTATTATCTGCCAAAGGAAGATATGGCGGTACATAAAAGCGTTGGCTGTTTTGTCGAACCTGCCTACCGTCAGAAAGCAACTGCCGCTAACTGCTACATCAAAAAAGACGGCAGATTTCTTCCGCTGCCGGCTGGCACCGACTGGGATTCTCCTGTTTTTTCGCTCACCCGAAAAGACAAGAAAGTTTTTATACCATGGGAAGAAAATACGGAACTAGCAACTGATTCCGTCTGCCACCTCATTAATGGATTTATGCATATGCCAGAATAATACCGCCAATTCCTGCATAAACACTTGCAATCCCTCCCGTCTCAACAATGTGAATCTGACAATCCGGAAGTATCTTATTTAATTTTTTCTTTACTTCATATGCTCCTGCCTCCTGCCCGCAGTGTGAAATTACAATATGCGAAATCTTTTTTTCTTTATTTTCATTTCCAATTGCACGCACCATCGCAGACAACGCACGTTTCATACCTCTCGCCTGACCGGTCTGGCAAATGGTTCCTTCATCGGTTGATGCCAATATCGGACAGATATGAAAAGCGTCCGCAAGTTTTGCCTGAAGGCCATTTAATCTTCCGCTTCGCTCTAACATCGTCAAATCATTTAACACAAATTTCGTCATCATATCCCTGCGGAGTTTTTTTATCCGCTTACGAATTTCATCTTCGGAATACCCTTTATTTTCCCAGCGCATCAATGCTCCTGCCAGTAATGTCTGCCCCGCGGATGCACTTTTGCTGTCAATGATATAAATTTTCTGCCCCTTTTTTCCTTTGTTCTCCTCCCGCCAAAGTTTTCTCGCCAGGCTCGCGCTGTTATAAGAACCGGAAAGAGCTGAAGAAACCGTTATCACATAAATACGGTCTGCATTTTTATCGAACCTCTGCAAATAAGCATCCGGTGCCGGACACGCCGATTTTGGCAGCACATCCGTCTCTAAAATTTCATCAAACAACTCCTGTTTATTGATATGTCCATCGTCCGGCCACTCTTTCTGCCCCACTCGGATTTGCAGAGGAATCATCCGCAGATGCTCATTATTTCTCATTCCTTCCGATAAATCGCCGCAGCTGTCCATTAAAATCTGGTAACTCAAAAAATCGTCTCCTTTGCTTTTTGAGTTAGGGTTGACAAGATAACGATATCCTATACAAATGCTGCAAAATTATTTTTTTACACTTAGTCTTTTAATTTTGCTCCACTTACTAAAAACCTTTTGCTTTGAATGGGATTTATTTTTATAATATCTCACTCGAATGTAATATATCTTTTTTCTCTTTACAGAAATAGCCACACTCTTCTTTTTTCCCCAGATACTTTTGCTTTTTTTCATCTTTTTATTTGTCGCATATTGAATCTGATAACCTTTAAAGCCTCTTATAATCATCATTTTCAAACGAATTTTTACTTTCTTTTTGGCAGCGTTTTTACCAGACTTCCCAGTACTTGTTTTTACCGTATAAGTCGTTACAATTGATGGCGCAATACTTTTAATGCTATCTTCTTCATATCGATACGCTATTCTTTTCTGAATTTCACGATTGCTTCCAGGCACCGGTGCAGAAGCTGACCAATCCGAATATTTTGACCATTTATAGTATTTAAAAAGCTTTTTGTACTGTTGATAAGAACAGCGATACACCGGAATATTAGCCGCAACTCCTTCTCCATATCCAATCCACCAATAGGTATCATTACAATGTTGTGGTAAATCACCATAAAATGCACCTTTGGAATCCCATCCTAACGGTGAAGAAGTAAAAAAAGCATGGAAATTCCAAAACTTATCCGTATATACCCCGTTCACTGTCCGATTCTTCTGATTTCCATAATAGGTTCCATTTCTGCACCAGTGATAATAAATATAACCAATGTGGCTGGTACTTACTGTTGTCTTGTTTGTGGCTGTTTCCGAAGGGGCTACCGGTGCACGATTGTAATATTGATAAATGCCGCTCCTTGCCTCAAAACCACTCGGAAAAGAACTTACATAGTCGACTTGCCCACTTCCTGAAGCAACCCAGCTTCCTCCCGCCTGTGTCCATCCACCTAATGATGTACTGTAAGATGTTTGTGTGGATTTATCACGAAACCGATATTCTGTCCTTTTTTCCACTCCTTTCGCACCTTCTGGCGGCTGTTCTGCACTCCACGATGTCATCACAGCTTTTGATTCACTCCCAAAAAACAGTATTGTCATCATAAACATTGCAACTGTTAAAAATAAATATCCCTTTATCTTCATAAAATATTACCTCCACTTTTTAACAAGTTTTGTATATTTTTTTACCTTTGACTTCGGAACAATTATTTTGCACTTTTTACTTATCTTATTTTTCTCAAATTTGGTAAGCTTTGTACTTTTAATAAAAATCACCTTAAGTCTTTTACATTTCTTATTAAATACATTTTTTCCAATTACAGTCACGGCAAAATTAACTCCATTCATTTTGATTTTCTGCGGAATTATTACCTTTTTTAATTTATTGGAATTCAAACGTATAACCTTTAATTTTCCCTTCTTTCCGGTCAACGATGTAACCTTACATACTAATGAATTTTTAACAACAATACTACCTATCTTTAATTTAGCTGCCTTCTTTTTGTTATTACCGGCACTTGCAGGTGTATATAACCCTGTGCTTGAATACATGCTCGAAGGTTGCGACGTAACCTGCGTGCCTTGATTTATTGAAGAACCCGGTCGCGGCATCGGCGTCGCTGTTGGCATTGCTTTCCATACTGCATACAATGTCATGTCTCTATTTGCAGTATAAGTGCCGCCGGGCATGTAGGACGCACTTGTTGCGGTGCTGCTAGTTGACCACCCTTTAAATGTATAACCCACCCTGATTGGTGTGCCACTTCTTAACACAAGTGTTGAATCATAATATTTCCACTGTTCAAATGGTGCTCCACTTCCCCCATTGGCATTGTAATATACATAATATTTGATTTGTTCCCATACCGCATATAACGTTAAATTACTGTTTGACGAATATCTGTCTCCCGGCTGATAATCTGCACTTAATGCCGTACTTCTTGTTGACCATCCTTTAAATAGATAGCCTTTTCTTGTCGGTTTGCCGCTTCTTAATGTAATTGTCGAATCATAATATTTCGACTGGTCAGATGGTGCTCCACTTCCTCCGTTTGCATCATAGGATATGTTATATTGTATCTTCTCCCATACCGCATACAATGTTACATTGCTATTTGATGTATAATTGTCTCCTGGCTGATAGGACGCTTTTGTTGCCGTACTACTTGTCGACCAGCCTTTAAATATATAACCTGTTCGTGTTGGTTTCGCACTTCTCAACGTAAGTGTTGAGCCATGATATTTCGACTGGGTGGATGGTGCTCCACTTCCTCCGTTTGCATTATAGGATATGTTATATTGTATTTTCTCCCATACCGCATACAATGTTACATTGCTATTTGATATATAATTATCTCCCGATTGATAAGACGCTTTTGTTGCCGTACTACTTGTCGACCAGCCTTTAAATGTATAACCTGTTCTTATAGGCTTTAGACTACTTAATGAGAGCAACTTATCATAATATTTTGTCTGACTTGAGGGTGCCCCACTTCCTCCATTAGCATTATAGGAAATATTATACGTAAGGTCCGTTACATTAAATGAAACTTTCCCTCCCTGTAATGTGTTATTACTATTAGTTGAACTTCCTGTACTATACACGAACTCCCACTCATAATAATAATTTCCGGCTCCCAAGCGTCCTGGTACTATGCTCGTATATCGAAAATAATCTTTTTGTGGTAATATCGTTTTGGAATACATCTTAACTTCACCTGAATTATATAAATACAATGTAGCTCTTTTTAAATAAACGTCAGTTCCAACCGTGATCAAAAAATATGGATTTTGATGGGAATAATATTCACGAAAACACTTCGGCATACTTGCCGCATCCGCATTTCCCGTAGCTGGTTCTAACGATATTCCTGTCCATACATGATAAGATGCTTTTGCATCTAATGGTTCTTTAAAAGCCAAATACATTACCATAAAAACAAAAATCACCATTATATTTCTAATTATATTTCTTTTCGTTTTTTTCATCATATACATCATCCTTTTTTCAATAGTCTCGTATACTTCTTTTTCATTGCTTGTGGCACAACAATCTTACATTTCTTAGGAAATTTGTTCTTTCCTATTTTTGTAATTGTTCGGCTTTTAATCGTTAATTTCTTTAATTTCTTACATCTTGTAAACACATTTTTGCCAATCTGCGTTATTGTAAATTTATAACCATATTTTATAACCTCTTTTGGTATTGTTACCTTTTTGGTCTTTTTGTTTTTTACACTTATCAAAGTCAACTTTCCCTTCTTTTCCGTCAACTTTATAATTTTATAGTTGATCCCCTTATCGTTAAATATCTTTCCCGTTTTTACCGTTGACCTTGCCAATGTATTATTAGCGGTTTTATTCGGAAGTGCTGATGCAATCGTTTCTTTCTGTGTTTTTTTAGTTGCTTTTGCAGTTGGATTCGGTGTTACCGTTGGTGTACTTGATGTTTCAGCTGCTGGTGTTACAGTTGGTGTTACAGTTGGTGTTGGCGTAGGAACAATTTCTTCTCCATCTGACGATACTGTTCCTACAAACTCTAATTTATCAAATGCAGATAATGATATGTGCATAACCGGACGAACACCAACATCTTCGTTTGCAACACTTAAGCCACTATAATAGCTGTCACCAAATACATATCCGGGGCCATCAACAATTGCAGCTTGTTGGTGATTTGCTCCTGGTGTGCGAATCCACCATACTCCATATTGAGACACATTGGATTGGTTTATATAACAGTTCATTGTATATGCTGTGTTTTTTGCCTTTCTGGTAACACTCCTCGAATTATAGTCCACAAATCCATAATTTGTATTAGTTACCTCTTTTATTGACGGAATATAAACCTTGTCTATTGTTGTATTTCCACCTGATGTTCCATACACCTCATTCTTGTCATTTACTACGGTCGTAACTTTTATCGCATTTTGCTCTGCTGTTGAAAATGCCTTTCGGTAAAAATTACTGTATAACCAAGTTCGCAAACTACAAGTTTCCCATGTAACATCAACTTCTTTATTATTGTATTTTTGACAATCCAAATTTTTATCCGACATAAGGAACACATCATCCCCATCAACCTGCAGCACGCGCCACTTAATTGGCTCCTTTGCATCGTTTTGGTCTGCTACTCCATCCCCATTCGTATCATTTTGCCAATAAGTTCCAAAGTATACGCAATCCCAAGTCGAAACACCATTTACCATCGTTGGATTATGTAAATTTAAAGTTGCCGCTTTTGCAGATTCATTTGTAACATTCACTGTCAAATAAACACTTTGTAACACCAGTGCCATTATCAACATTTTTGCACATGTTTTCTTCATAACACTCACTCCTTAAAATCCATATATCAATTTCTCCTGCACTTTGCCAACAATTTAATGTATTTCTTCTTCATCGCTTGCGGGACAATAATTTTGCACTTTTTAGCAAACCTGTTTTTTCCAAATTTTGTAAGACTTTTAGTTTTTATATCTATCAGCTTAAGTTTTTTACATTTTTTATTAAATACATTTTTCCCAATTACAGTGACATCAAAATCAACACCTTTCATTTTGACTTTTTGTGGGATTATTAACTTTTTAAGCTTGGTCGAAGTCAAAGAAACAACTTTTAATTTCCCTTTTCTGCCTGACACCGATATTACACGATATACCAATGGTTTTTTTGTAAAAGAACTCCCCACTTTTATTTTATCTGTTTTCTTTTGACTCCCAATTTTACTTGCTATACTACTATCTGTTTTTCCTGTCACAGACTGTTTTGTACTTTGTGTTTTTTCCTCTACTTGGCTTGATTTGCTTATATCGTTATCTGAATTTGCAATTCGATAACGATACATGACTCTAAATTCATTTTCTCTGTTGTCATCAAATACTGGGACCTGATTGTCAATCCATGAAGACCACTCAGACCAGCGATAATAATAGTTTAGATATGTAATCGGACGTTCTCGATATCGATATTCATTGTGTGTTATAGGATGATTCCATGTTGAACTATCCCTAAACCATACTTCAGAATCAAAATTACAGCCATACCCCCAATTGTTATTATTTAAACGATATCCACCATAACCAGCATCATAATACATTTGTGGTGAATCGGTAGACTTCTGCTCAAATTTGTAATATGTAGATCCTGCAACATAATTGGGACTATAATGATGACCACTAGAATCACGCCAATGATAATAATGATATACATTCCAGAAATATCCAGGAACATCGGTTATGCTTCTTTGTTCAACAGCTACGGATTCTGTTGCACTAACACTATTAGTACTCCATTGACTCCACTCCCCATATTCACCAATTTGCTTTTCTGATTTATAGCATATCCAATTCTCTACTTCTTTTTCTTTTTCCGTGCTTACTTGATTCGTAAATTCTTTACTGCGATATCTAAATTGCGTCTTGGTTTGTACATCATTAACCCCATCCGGTTTTTGATCCGTCCAATCACTATAAATCTCTTGTGCATAACAAATGATAGATGAGTTAACAATCATACCACTAAGGAGCAGTATCAAGATTGCAAATTTTTTTTTCATATAGTCACTCCTTAAAATCTATATATCAGTTTTTCTTACACTTTGCCAACAATTTAATATATTTCTTCTTCATCGCTTGCGGTACAATAATTTTGCACTTTTTAGCAAACCTGTTTTTTTCCATCTTTGTTATTGTCCGACTTTTAATGGTCAACTTTTTTAGTTTCTTGCATTTTGTAAATACATTTTTTCCTATCTGTGTTACTACAAATTTTATCCCATATTTTTTTATTTCTTTAGGAATTACAACTTTCTTTGTCCTTTTATTTTTTATATCCTTTAACGTCAGATTGCCTTTTTTACCTGAAATCTTTGTAACCCTGTAGCTAATCCCCTTATATACAAATGTTTTCCCTGCTCGAATTGTATCCTCTGTTTTTTTCACCTGAGCAGTTTGAGTTTCGATTCTCGATTTAGGGGAATTCGTGCTGTTTGGCGTCTGCATATTCTTAATCGGTATTTGCGTTGAAGGAATTACTGATGCTGTCGGTACCGGTGTCTCCGTTGGAGTGATTGTTGGTCCCGGTGTTGTCTCCACACCATCTGAAGATACTGTTCCAGCAAATTTAGCCTCTGATAAACAATCTTTTTTTAGTCGTATTGCCGGACGAACTGCATAATCATTACTGATGGCACTAAAACCGTCAATGTAACCAACTCCATGGATTCCAATAGCAGAAATATTTTTTTTACTATTTCCCGGTGACCGAAGCCACCAATGACCATTCCCCTGTATTTCTGTCCATGCCCCACGTGCTTTTGCATATTCTGTATTATATGCTATTCTTGTTTGACTCTTAGTAGTAAATTCACTATCAAAACCATACTCACTCTCACTTGCTTCCTGGATTGACAACAAAAATACTTTATCTTCTGTAGCATTTCCACCTTCAATACCATTGATTGGATTATTTTGATTATCAACGGTTGTTACAGCAATTGCATTTTGTTCTTGTACAGAAAAAGCAGACTGATAAAAATCCGTATATAACCATGCACGAAGACTACACTCTTCCCATGATATATCTCTTTCCGTCGTATGATATACTTGTTGTTCCAATCCCTTATCTGCAAGAAGTAACACCGTACTGTCATCAACATGAAGTACGCGCCACTTAATCGGCTCTTTGGCATCGTTTTTGTTTGCTGCTCCATCTCCATTTGTATCATTCTGCCAATAATTTCCGAAATATACACAATCCCATGTAGATATACCATTAACTCTTTTGGGATTGTTTAAGGTCATCGTATAAATAGGTTTATTTGTTTCAAATGGAGTTGTTGTAACAGAAGGATCCTGCGTTGGTCCCGGTGTTGTCTCCACACCATCTGAAGATACTGTTCCAGCAAATTCTAACTGCTTAGCAGCAGATAGTGACAGATGTAAAACCGGACGAACCGTGAAATACTTTTCTGCCACACTCCAGCCTGTATAATAACTTCCTCCATAGGCAAGTCCCGCACCGTCAACTAATGTCGCCTGCTGCTTTAATGCCCCCGGTGTACGCAGCCACCATGCTCCATATTCAGGTAAAGTATCATTTTGTTTGCTTAATTGCGCCGAATATAACGTATTTTTAGCAATTCTTGTATTATTTCTGACACTATATTTGCTGGGAAATCCATATTTTGTATTAGAAATTTCTTTTATTGATGGGATGTAAACTTTATCCTCGGTTGTATTGCCACCAGGTGTCCCATGTACCTCATTCTTATCATTTTCCACAGTAGTAACTTTTATGGCATTTTGTTCTTCCTCTGAAAATGCATTCCGATAAAAACTACTATAAAGCCATTTTCTCAGGTCGCAGTTTTCCCATGTAATCTCCACTTCTGACGCATGATACTTTTGACAATCCAATGTTTTATCAGACATCAAAAAAACATCATCACCATCTACTTGCAGGACGCGCCACTTGATTGGTTTTTTTGCATCATTCTTATTAGCCAAGCCATCTCCATTTGTGTCATCCTGCCAATAGTTTCCAAAATACACACAATCCCATGTGGATATACCATTTATCATGGTAGGATTATGGAGCGTTAATGCTGCCGCTTTTACCGTTTTCTTATATACACCAAAGTCACAAAAGAATAGCTGCATCACGAGCGTTGCTATCAAAATAATTGCACATTTCCTTTTCATATAATCACTCCTTACGTATATTTAAAATAATTTTAATCCAATTCAATATAATCATCACTGCCAATCACCTGGAAATCACTGCTTTTATTTGACTTTTTACTTTTCTTAGAAGATTTTCCAGAACTAGTAGTCGGACGCTGTGGACGCACCGTTGGTCTAGGTGTTGCCTGAGGTTTCGGCGTCGGTTTCGGTCCTCGGCTTACAACAAGATGAACAGTTGTTTTTTTCTTGACTTTTGTTCCTGCCTTTTTACTCTGCGAAATTACTTTTCCACTTGAGTAGGAACTGCTGTATTTTGTTTTTGTCTTATACTTTAACCCACTTTTTTTCAGTTTTACTTTCGCCGTAGATAAACTTTTTCCTTTCACATTTGGTATAGTCACTAACTTCGGTCCTTTACTTACATCAAATGCCACCTCCATAAAATCTCCCTCATATACCATATACCCCGCTTCTGGGTTCTGCCTGACAACAATTCCAGCCGGAACACTATCACTATAAACCTCATCTATCATAATATCTGGTTCATCTGATATAGCCAATATCTGTTGCTTTGCTACATCCACTTTTTGATTCACGCAATTTGGCAGAGGAATTTTTTTAATTTCCGGTGTTGCCGTAATCTCAGCCGTTGGAGAAGGAGAAGCTGTCGGTGTCTTAATTGCTTTCTCTTGTGAGACAACATCTGTTAATTTCTCTGCTCTGTTACCGGATCGTACCGCCGCAAAAACTCCAATACCCCCCAGAACAAAAACGCAAATAACCGCAATCACTGCCATTACCTTTTTCTTACTACTAAACTTTAATGTTGTATTTCTCCCCCCGATTACTTTCCCCATTTTCTCCGCATCATCCATTAAAACAGTTTTATTGTTATCTTCCATTAATACTGTACTGTTTTCATCTAAAACTGTTTCACCTACAGAACTTACACCTCCCGTAGACATCCTTTCATTTTTAGGAATGACACGTTTTTCTTCTTCTCCATAAATATCATAAATTAAATCGCTCATCGATTGATAACGGTCTTTTGCAAAAACACAAAGTCCCTTATCAATTGCAGATGCAATTTTCTTATCAAGTTTAATATCCTCATATGTTTCTAACGATTTATATTCATCATTTGCAAGACGCTCCATTGCCTCCGGTGGAATCTTTCCTGACAACATATAATACATAGTGGCACACAAGGCGTAAATATCTGTCCATGCTCCCTGATGACCTTTCGATCGATATTGTTCTTCAGGAGAAAACCCACGTTTCAACATAATCGTAAGACTCTTCTCGTCATCTTCCTGGGCCACACGTGCAGAGCCAAAATCAATTAATTTAACCTGCCCATCCCGACGAATCATGATATTATCCGGACTGACATCGCGATGAATTAATCCGGTCCGGTGCATCTGCTCCAATGCCTTCATAATTGGTTTCATCACTTTTAATACATCTTCCGGTGATATCTTTCCATTTTGTTCCAAGTATTTTTTTAGCGTGTCACCATCTACATATTCCATAATGATATATGCCGTCTTATTCTCATTAAAAAAATCACGTATCGAAACAATGCCTTCGTAAGCTTCGAGTTTAGACATACTTCTTGCCTCTTTAACACTACGACGCATGCCGTCTTCAAAACTTTTTTCCTCAGCTCCATCAAATACATAAATTGTATTATTTCCCGTTGTTGTATCTCGGCTTGCTATTTTCGGTGGAAAAAATTCTTTAATTGCAATTGGCAATTCCAGTTTTTCATCCCATCCAATATATGTGATACCAAACCCACCTTCACCAATTACTTTTCCAATAATATATTTCCCTGCAAGCTTTGTTCCAAGACGCAGACATCTCGGATTCACCCGGTAATTATTCGGGTCAAATCCACAATGAGGACACATTACATCATCTGCGTTAATTTCCTGCATACAGCCCAGACATATTTTCTTTTCCATCTCACTCATTTTTCTGCCTCCTGTTAATCTAGAAAAACGGCAATTGCCGTATAATTATCCATGTTATTGTTTTTGCCGTTTTTTTGTACTATCTTTTGCATTTTAGCAAGCCATATTTCCGGTGTTTTCGCTCGTTTCAGAGTTTTTTCCATATGCTTTTCATCAATGTATTCCCAGAATCCATCTGAGCAGAGCAAAAACACATGATTCTTTCCTTCGTTTTCAATTATTTTTAGTGAATTTAATGTCTCTGTCTGGTCATGCATTCCAATTGCCCTTAGCAGGCGGTTTCTATCCGGATGATGACGAATCTCTGATTCATCAATTTCTCCGGTATTCGCAAGAACCTGACATACACTGTGGTCTGCTGTCCGTTCCACTATTTTCCCATCCACAAAATGGTATAACCGGGAATCTCCAACATGTCCCCAACTGATTTTTTCATTCTCAATAAGTAACAGCACCAAGGTTGTCATCATGTCTTCTGTAACGTCTTCGTTTTCTTTTATCTTCATGATGTCTCTTTGGCACTCACTTGCCATTTCTGTAATGAATTTCTCATGACAGTGATTTTTCTTTTTTTTATATGATTTCTGGATCTTATCCACCACAAACTTAGACGCCACATCGCCTTTCCCTTGTCCACCCAAACCATCTGCAAGTACAAAACAGCCTTTCTTATCGGCGGCAGTAACACACATACTGTCCTCATTATATGGTCGATCACCCTTATCACTAAACACAGCGTATGTAAGCATAAATTCACCCCTTTTTACATATAAAAAACAATCAAATTCCATTGTTCGTTTTCTTTTACAAAACAACTCTTTTTCTGAGAAAAATCTTTCGCATCATCAAAACGGCATTCAACTATTTTGTTCTGGTTTTTATTAATAAAACCCCACTTACCGTTTTCCATAATAGCGGCATTACCATTTGAAAATGAGCGCGCATTTTCATACTTCGGTTCAATAACAACTTTTCCGTTTATATCGACAAATCCCCATTTACCATTTTTCCTAATGGCAGCATATCCTTCTGCGTTAAAGGGTTTCGCATCTTCATAAGAATCCTGTCCAATCTTTTTTCCATTCGTATCAATCATGATAACCATTCCATTTTGTTTGACAAATGCCCTCTTTTGCCGGACAGAAAATCCTATCTCATCCAAGATTACATCATCATACTCACTTTCTCCTACTTGATTTCCCTTCTCATTAATCAAAAACCATTTTCCATTATTTTTTACAAATGTAACACCATTAAAAAATACACTTGCGTCCTCATAATTTCCTTTAAAAGCCTCTGAAAAATCATCTTTTACAAAAATAAATTTCCCATTTACTTTGATTGCCATAAGTCCTTCCGACAGAGCACGGCACTCCTCAACGCTCTGTTTTTTCGTGTTTACAAATTTTCGATTTCCTTCATCATCTATAATATAGCAATCCTCGTCATCTCGAACGACCGCTGTGCCATCCCCCGAAAAGCCTGTTGCTTCCAAATAACGGCTATCAATCACGTTATTTCCTTTTTCTGTTACATAGCTCCATTTTCCTGAATCTCCCATCACTGCACAGAATCCATTTCGATATTTCTTTACATCCTGATAGGAAACAAATCCCATTTCATATTCTTTTTCCAGTTTCCCACGTACTTTCTCAATTATTTTAGAGGAAATTCCCCTTTTATCAATTTGCTCAAAAGAATCCACACAATTCTCAAACATTTGCTGTGAATAATAATAGTCAATCAAAACGTCATATAACTCTGAACTATCTGGATATTCTTCGAGTTTCGATTCTGTATAACCAAGAAATTCTTGGTCCTCGCCTGTGTTTTTATAAAACTTCGCTATTTCTACACTCAATTCATAGGATGGAGAAATATTATAAGCCTCAAAATATTTCTCCTCTGCATCTTTATTGATTTTTAATTTAGCAAATTTTCTTGCCGAATTTAACGCCGTTTGATAACTTTTTGATGTGTCTCTTACGGTGGTAATAAGCATATACCATGCCACACCAACCATGACTAAAATGCCTAACGCAATAACCCATCGATTACTTTTTCTCATAGCAAATTTCTCCTTTATATACCATTAACTAAAATTGATATTACAGTTCCTGCTAAAATAGCCGGTGCAAATGGAATCGCCTCACGTTTGCTTCTTTTCTTAATAATCATAAGATACAACCCCGCAAAAAAGATGACAATCAAGGACATAAAAAGCACTCCAAAAATTCCTTGAATTCCAAGATATAAACTCATTAACAAAATCAGTTTTATATCTCCCATTCCAACACCATTTTTCACCAAAAAATATGCAACCAGTAAAAACAACAGCATAATTCCAAGTGCAATAAAGTCAGATTTTATTATGACCAAAAATTGTTCTGTCCGAAAGAAAAATTCAAACGGATAAAGAAAAATTCTGACAATCAATCCAAAAAGAAGAATCTTGTTTGGAATAATCATTTTCTTCCAATCACACAATGCAATTGGGAAAAGAAGCATAAGCAGAATACACCTCTTTAAAATTTCCATAAAATGAATTTGATAATGCCAAAGAAGAATTTGTGTTGAAACAAATCCTATCACTCCGGACAAAATGCAAAACAACAAAATTTTCTTTTGTGAGTACTGCTTATATAAATACAAATACTCACCCAAAGCGAGCAATATGGTAATTGCCATAAAAACAATAACTTTTGCTATCAATTTTCTTCCTCCTGTCCTTCTGCCTTCACATCATCTTCCGTATCCTTCGTTGTTATTTGTGGATCTTCATCGCCTTTCAACCAGCCCCTCGTTCTTGCCGTCTGTACAATACGAAAAGAAGCATCAATATTTAAAAGCGGAAGTGCCTCAACCTCATACACTGCTATAATTTTAATTTCATTATTGCCAGCCGGGAACAATTCCGAATGACTAAAATCAATTGACTCCAAATATGTTCCCTGAGTCTTTTTCACTCCCAGATTATGCAAATAACTATTAATTTCTTTATCTCCATCCGAGAGAGAAGACTTTAAATTTTGTTTCACTAATGCTTTTGTCAAGGCGGATGCAATTGCGGATTTTAATTCTTCCGAGGCGTTATATGCCAACACCTTAGTTACCCCCATCATTAACTCTTTGGGATTGGATGCCATATCACTAATCGTTGATGCCACCCCGCCTCCCTGTTGTTTTATGCTATCCAATTTCCCATAAATATTTTTTATGTTATCCGGGCTAATTCCCTGTGCTCCAGCCATATTTCCCTGTTTATCTCCCAATGAAGATATTTCCGAGTACAAAGTTCCTACATCTTCAGGAAGTTCCGAATAATCCTGCTGCGTCTGAGCAGCCGATTGACCTGCATTGTACACACTGTCACTCAACCCGGACACTCCGTATAAATATGAATATTCCGATATTTCTTTTGCTGCATTATTTATTGCAACTGAAATTTTCATTTGCGCACGACAAATATGAATCAAGCTGAAAATCATCATAAAAGCAAATATGTATATCGATAAAACAATAGTTGCTTCTATCGTTATATAGCCTTTTTGTTCTCTCATTTTTCTCACAAAATCACCTCTCTCTTAACTAATATCCAAATCTGGTTTTATAATCAATCGTATACCAATTTGTCCCTGTTATTTTATCTTTAGTATATTCATTTATAAATGGCACTGTCGTTAATAACGGTTTTACTAAAATCCTTGCCTGCATCTCATAATACACATAAGAGGATGCTAAACTAAATGTGCCCTTTTTTAATTCCATGTTTTTTTGAATCAAATCTTCCATTCTAAGAAGCATTGTTTCTTCATTTGTAATCAGCCCAATCACCGTAAACATTCTCAAATAGTCACTGTATTTCCACGAAAGCAGAGAGCCTGTTACACCATCGGATGCAGAAGTCTCTCCACTAACAGAACTACCGAATTTACTCTCAATTTCTTTTTTGAGCGTTTCCTTCATCTTCTCAGCGCCTTTAGAAGCAGATTGCTTCAATTTTTCAGTTAATTCATTGGTTAAATTAGTAACTGCTCCCGTTGCTGATGATACAACATCCTTAATATCATCATTTAATTGCTTCATTAAACTTGATACCGCTTCCTTTGCAGTATCACCGCCCTCTTTCATCTTTTCTATCAATTCATTAATTTTGCTATCACACTGTGCAATAATATATTGAACCGCTTGCTCCTTAATCTTATTTGTAGCTTCAGAGCCAAAATCTGTGTCATCTGACCATTGTTTCAACTTTTCCTTCACATATTCCACACTATTTGCCTGACTTACAGCATTTGTGCATATAGAAACAAGCTGGTCAACCACTTGTCCAACATAATTTTCTACATTATCCTTCACAATAGCCCCCACGGCAGCACTAAATTCATTGCCGTTTTCTTCAATACCCTTCGTCAAATTACCTGATGTTTTTGACAACCATTCATTTAATAATTCCGTTCCCTTATCAATCGCCACCACACCGTTATCCGTAACAATGGTTACCGTCTTATTAATTAACTCTCCAGTCATAGTGCTTGGTTTTGCCACCCATGTAGAACTTGATTTATATAAAGGAACCGCTTTACCAGCAGACAAATCCGCAATATCAATTGCACTCTCCACAAGAGCCAAACCAACAATAATCGCAATTTTAGCCATAGGAACCAATGCCGTTAATGGTGGGGCTCCAAAAACAGATGTTGCAATCGCCGTTGCCGTTCCTGTAATTTCCTTATCTGTAAATGCATACACCAAATTCGATGCAAAACGAATACCATAAATACTAGCATATGCTTTTTCTACACCATGGTCACCGCCATAGATAATATACTCAACCTCTTTTCCATACAAGTAATTATTGTTCATATCCATCCGTGTTAACGTTTTAGGATTTGCCCCTTTTTCTTTTTCAATCGTACTATAAGAAAACATCTCAAGCATATAATCGCTAATATAGAAATTATCTCTTGCACCCTTTAATTTTGTTGAAATGCCTTTAAACATATTATTCATTATCTTAGTAGAATTGCTTAATGCTTTCTTTTGGTTGGTGGACTTTTCAGTTCTATTCCCTAGTTGATGACTATCACCCTTATGCGACTTCCATACTTGACTCGGACGATTTGTCATACCAGCAACGGAATTTGAATTAGCCACCCCCTCTTTTTGCTTCTCCTTCTCTGCTTCTTTCTTATAATCTTCCTTTTTTTCCTCTACCTTTTTCTTCTTTTTTTCCGTTTTATTCTCTGTTTCATTTTGTTTATAATTTTCAACCAAATACGAATAAAACGCTTTCTCCTGTGGCTTCTTTAAATCAGGATGTGCCTCATCATCCCAATTGATAGGGAATTCACCAATTGCCGGCTGTTGAATTAACCCCTTTGATTCTACCGCTACTGAATCCAACTCACTCTGTGTTGGATATTGAATCTTATTTCCAAATTTCTTATTACATACATTTTCAAGTGTTCCGCAATTTGAACCCATTTCGGAAAACGCCCATTCTCCAACTTTATACTTCTGCACACAATCTCTGATTTTTTTCAAGGTTTTAGAAGAACGTTTTACTTTGTTTTTCAATTCCGTAATTTGGCTTTTGTCAAAAGTATTTCGAATACGTTCAATTTCTTTTTTGTCACTTTGTGCCTGTGTGTCCTTTTTTAATTGACTAACGCTTGCCGAATTCTCCCATTTATCAAGTTTAGTACTAAGTGAATCTATTAAATTCTCTATTTTTTCAAGATGTTTTATTAAACCTGTATCGCTTTCATTACCATCAAGCCAGCCAATTCTATCAGATAAAAGTCCATAATAATCCTCACCTTGTTTTTTTGCCTTAGCAATTACATTATCTAAATTATTCTTTTGTTCCTGAATGGGAGCATGATACCTTTGATAAACACGGTCATACTTTTCAAGAATACTATTTAATTGATGAAAATACTTATTATTCTTGTCTTCTAAAAAATCTTTTACCGACACTTCCTCTCCATCAATTTCCAACTTTTTATCTTCATTTAATCCTTTTAAACATTGCATAAGACGTACAGACAAATGCAGTAACCCCTTATTTTCACTGTACTCTCTAAAAAATTGCTCCAGATAGTTAACATTAATCTTGTTGTCAACACCTTTTGTTAAATACTTTTTATACTGACTGGAATTTTGCATATATTGCTCTAAATCATCAATAATTTTCTGTGTTCCCTGTACTGATGCTTTTTTATTCTTTACAATAGAATCATCTATACAAGTTGTCCATTCCCATTTATTGGATGATTTTTCATAACTTAAATCAATTTCTTTTGCATTTCTGAAAAATTCATAAGAATAAATATATCTTACATAGTCCTCCATCATTCCTTCAATCAAAGCTTTACTATTCCCCAGGTTTTGACTCATTATTTGAAAGCATTCCTGATTTGGAAAATCAGGCTGTAATATTCCACTACTCATTTCATAATTACCAATGCAATCTCTTGCTTTTTGACATTCCTCTATTATCTTTGCATGTTCTTCATAATATTCATTTTTCTTTTCCACCATATCTGTTTTTTTACCCATGCTTTTAAACAAACTAACGGCATCAAAAATACTGGTTCCCATATTTACAGGACCACGGTATTTCATAAAATTTACAATTTGTGTCTTTGTAATCGCCGGATTCATAAGACTACCATTCTTGCCTTGCAAAATATTTAACTTAAAAGAATTTTCCTCAACCGCAATATTTTGTAAATCTGTACTGCTTACACTTCCTCTAAGTTGTTTTGCCCATGTTGCTGCTGTATCTTTATCAATCCCACCTGCCATAATCGTATCACAATAAAAGCCTTCCATTTTATCCAAAAAATCTTTTGTGTTATTGGATGAAGCAAGTAATCCATACATTTTTTTCAATTGATAATCATAATTTGTCAATACGGTATTTGCCGTCAAATCCCCCGCCGATACAGCCATAGCATTTCCTAAATTAACACGCGACACATCAACCATTGTTGCCGACATTACAAGCATAGGAACAAGCACTACCACCAAAAACACTGAAATTGCACCTCTTCTTTTCAAAACAAACCGAAACATAATCCTCTCTCCTCATCTATTTAAACTTGTTAATTAGGTCATTTACCTTTTGAAATATATCTTTAACCTTCGTCGCAAATGATGTGCCATCCAAAATATCGCAAGCAAAATCAACATTACGGACAAATTCCGGTACATCTGTTACCGAAGCCTGCGAACAAGAAGACGCCTTAAATATCATTAAATTATCTGATCCAATAAACTTAATCGGAAATTTAATCTGATAAGATGCTTCCACAACAAAATCTCCATAAAGTACATGATTTTTATAATCTGACTTTACCTGACTTCTTTTTACCTCCGGAGCATTTCCCATGAAAGTAAAACCTTTGCTGATAATTTCTTTGTAAACTTCGTTCTGAATTTCATCTTCAATCGTTTTCATAGAACCAAACAAATATCGATATGGTTCTGCGTCCACCTGCTCTGAATCTGTAATCATAGTTTTACCTTCTTCTAAATTATCCCTCAATGGATTTGTCACCTTTTCAGCACCTATAATTGCATATCGACTTACAATATCATCAATTCGTGCCTGTTGATAATAAATATTTCCCATCATCATTATGAAAAACAGGACAAAAAACATGATTGGAAATACAAATGTCGCTTCAACAATAGCTACCGCTCCTGTTTCATCTCGTAATATACTCATTTTTTCTCTTCTCTTTTCCATAACAATTCCCTTTCCTTTAGTGGTAATAACTTTTCGGTGGTAAAATTCCACCGAAAAGTTATCAGCAGAAACTCTTACTAACTATTCAGGTTGTTTAATTGCTTTTTTTCCACTTTCTTCAATCGATCCAAACAATGTATTTAAAAGCGACTCGATCTTACCCCTAAACACAACCGCAAGCAGGATAGCAATTCCAATCAGAACGACAATAGCAACAATATTCACTTCACCTTTCTCATCATGAATAAATCTCCTTCCAAACAATTTCGCATTTGAATACCAACGATACAACATAACTTCCATCATAAACACCTCCTATCTGCATTTTATATTTACAATGCCTATCCCAGATTTGAGAATATAGGCACTATAATCATAATAAGAATTCCAATAAACATGATGCACATCGGAATCAATAATTTGCTGGCAGCTTTTTCTCCCTGCTGCTTAATCAAATTCCTCCGAATATTCCAAATTTCACGACTTTGCTCTTTCATCATTTCCGTCAATTCACGATTTCCTTTATTCATTCCCTGAATAAGCATAGAAGTAAATTTTTTGATATCAGCAGTCGTACACCTAGTGGCGAATCTGGTAAGTGCATCACTTTCAGATACTCCATTATTCATTTGTTCAACCACATCCTGCATTTCTATGTACAAATCCGATTTTCCTGTATATGCAACTTTCTCCCAAGCGTCACGAACAATCATTCCTGCATTAATTAACAAAGCAAGTTTGGAAACAACATTCGCAAATTCAAGTGAAATCTCCTCGGTCCTTTTCTCCACTTTCGCCTTTGGTAAAGTATCGTAATAATAATAAATAGCAGCTGCCATCACAAACATAACAACAAGTACAATTGGTTCCACTGTCAATCCATACACAAAAAATGACAAAACAAATACAAGCAATGAAAGCGACAAGCTCTGTGCCGAATTAATTCTTAAATAATAATCCGCATATTTTGTTCCATGTAAAATTTCAATGTACTGTCTTTTGCTTCTTACATGCGCATTTTGAATCAATCTAGGTATTTTATTAATTAAATAAAAACCAACATTATAAGTTTCACATAATGGATATTCCTTTGAATTAAGTGGCTCCAGCAAACCGTCGTATTTATTATTAAATACTAAAATTCCGCAATAAATCAACGCAAGAATACTACCAACCCCCATTATGCAAAGCATATCAACTGTTAAAATCATTTTTCTCCCCCTTTCATCAAACCTTTATATCAAGTATTTTTTTGCCAACAAAATAAGCGGTGACAAATGCAATTACCCCAACTGTTGTTGCAACCAATCCAGTTGGCGTAACAAAATTTGAAGCTAAATCCTCACCAAGCATCTTGATCATTCCCACAATCATAACAGGCATTATCATCATTATTTTTTGCTCCATTTGATTTGCAGATACCATCGTTTCGATTTCATTTTCTATCTCCATTTTATCTACAATAATCTGTTGTGTATTTTGTATGATTTCCTTGATGTTGCCACCTTTTCTGTATGCTGTTTCAAACACATTTGCAAAACTTTGTATGTCATCAACACCACTTCGTTCTCCTAAATTCATAAGTAATTTCTCAATTTCAAAGTTATTATGAATACCATCTATGATTACCTTAAGTTCCTTTATAATTGACTCGTCTTCCCCATACATAAGCTGCAAGTCATCATATGCTGATATAAATGCCCCTGTAACATTTTGTCCACTGCTTAACGAAGTCGATACAGAATCCAATAAATCCCTAAATTGTATTTTTAAAACATTCTTCTTTTTCTCAATTAACTGTTCCCTTCGTACCGGAATAAAAAGTTTTACTGCAGCACTTCCGACAACAACCATAATTACTACATCGAGAACATAAGTAACAGAAGTTGCTCTCCCCAATTCATCTTTACCAATACCACCATAAAACAAATAAGCCACCACAGCTCCTACAACAAAAGCTAATAATATGTAAATAATTTTTTCAACTTTTTTCATGTAATAAACATGATAATTATATACAGGAACACCAACCTCGGACATATACCACTGTGGCTCTCTCTCTTTCTTCTTTTTCATAACAATCCCCTTTCTCAGATAACTTTCTTTACCCCGGCAAGTTTCAGTTTATAATCATTTACCAACGGATTTTTTGTTCTTACAAGACTTCCGCTAACCTTTTCAAGTGTACTATTTTCATCCTCTTCAAATACATAGAGCGGATTTAACTGAATCTCACCATCCCGGTAACCTAAAACTTCTGTAATCTCCATTGTCTTACGTGAGTGGTCACGCAGTCTTGACAAATGAACAATGATGTCTACCGCGGATGCAATCTGCTGTCGAATTGCTTCTAGTGGCAAACCATCTGCTCCCTGCAGCACCATTGTTTCTAATCGGCTCAGCATATCATGAGTCGAATTGGCATGTCCGGTCGACAATGAACCATCATGTCCGGTATTCATCGCCTGAAGCATGTCGAGCGCTTCACCGCCTCGAACCTCACCGACTACAATTCTCTCTGGTCTCATTCGAAGAGAAGATTTAATCAAATCACGTATCGTAATTGCACCTGCTCCTGCTGCATTTGCATTTCTAGTCTCCATACTTACCAGATTCTCAATTCCGGTAATCTGTAACTCCGCCGAATCCTCAATCGTAATAACACGTTCCGTCTTTGGAATATAATTAGAAAGTGCATTCAAAAAGGTCGTCTTTCCGGAACCGGTTCCGCCACTGATAAAAATATTGTATTTCGCTTTTACCAGGCACTCTAATTTATCTGCAATCTCCTGTGTCAGAGAACCATAGGAAATCAGTTTATCGATTGTCATCGGCTCCTTGGAAAACTTACGAATCGTTACCGTTGGGCCACACAGCGCAATCGGCGGTAAAACAACATTAACACGCGAACCATCCGGAAGTCTTGTATCTACAATTGGATTTGCCTGGTTGACTTCACGGCCTGCCAGACCGACAATACGCTGGATAATATCCTCCAATCTGCGCTGGCTCTCAAACTTGCGGTTTAATTTTGTCAAAGTTCCATTCTTCTCAATAAAAATATTGTCCGGTCCATTAATCATTACTTCGGTCACATTATCATCCGATAAAATGGAATCCAAAATACCAAAACCACGAATGGAACCGTAAATTTCCTGAACCATTTGAACCTTTTCCTCAATTGAAAAGAATCCATCCTTTGTTTTTTCAAAAATTAATTCTTCGATTTTATCTTCCAGTTCTTCATTGCTCATAGATGTTATCGCTAGGTTATCCATGATATACTGTCTGGTTTCCTGGATCATGACATCCATCTGTGTTTCTTTCTTTTCCATGTTTTCCTCCACTACGGTTCTACCCGTACAGCAATTGCTGTTATGTTGTCGGTTTCCTCTCTTTTTTTATTTTCTTCTACTAACTCCAACAAATTTTGTTGTATTATTTCATCTTTCTTTGCTTTATTCGGTCGAAGTTTTCTCCACATTTCTTTTTCTTGTAATTTATGGACAAATCCATCCGAGCAGAGCAAAAAAGTCTCTGCCAAATCGATATTTCCGGAAAAGAATTCTGTCTGAATACTGCCCCTTGCCCCAATGCACTGCAGTAATTGATTCTTCCTTGTATCTCTCTCCGCTTCAGTGGGTGTAATAATCCCCATCCGGACTTCCTGCATCACCCTGCTATGGTCATTTGTAATCTGCTCCATCGTTCTTTTACCGATTTTATAAATTCTGGAATCCCCAACATGTATTCCAAAATAGCGTCCCGGCAACATCAGCAAAAGTGACACGGTCGTTCCCATTGAAGCCCCCATATCATTGCCGTACTCTATGAGATATTTATTGTGTTCTACCAAAAGTTCGTCAAGCTGCTCTCTTAATTGATTTACTTCCACTCCCTGTACTAACAGTTCCTTGAATTCACCGTCATACCATTTTTCTATTTTCTCTATCATGGACTGACTTGCGAACTCTCCATGGGCTAATCCCCCCATGCCGTCACAAACCGCAGCAAGCCCAACATTTCCAATAATCGAATTCTGAATATGGATACACGCCGAATCCTGATTCACTTTTCTCGTTGTACCCACATCGGATACTACACCACATTGAAACTCCATATTTTTTCTCCTAACGCAGTTGCAGCATATATTCATCTCTTCCAAAACGAATGACATCGCCATCCTTGACTTGAACATTAATATTGCTTTGTATTTTCTCCCCATTAACAAAAGTTCCATTTTTCGAATTGGCATCACGAACAAAAACAATTTTCCCCTGCTCATCCAACACGATACTGGCATGCAGCCTTCCAACTGTCGGTTCAGAGGTTACATAATCTACATACTTTTCTTCACGCCCAATCTTAAAGTCTTTTTTATTAATCGGAATTTGACTGTTTGTTTTTTTATCTATCAAATATGGCATAAATAATGATGCTTCACTATCATCAGCCAATAAAGTTTCGCCGATTTCCTGCACCGCCTCTTTTTCCTTTTCCTTTGAAACATCCACTGATTTTTTCTGTCCCGGAATTTCAAAGGCAAATGAATTCGCCTGTTTTTTCCCCTGTTTCTTCTCTTTTTTCTTTTTCTTTGAAAACAAGCCAATAATGCCTTCCTTTTTTTCTCCTTTTTCTGTTTTCATAACACCAGGGGATACCTCACTATTGGGGTCCGGCACATTGTATATCACATTTGGTTTTTCTTCTCTTTTTACTTCTCTTACCGGTCTTTCACTTTGTCTATTTTCCTTTTTAACGTCTTTGTTTCTTGCTAAACCAAGTGTTTCTATCTTTTCAATTTTTTCTGCATATTCCTTTATCGTAATTTTTTCATCTGTCAAATAACTTTGCAAAGTTTCTAATTTGCCAATATCATCTTTCATATCATAGTTTAAATTATGTAACAGTGTAATCAGAAAATCTTTCCATGTTATCTGTGCCAGCAATTCATTTTCAACAGGAAGAAACATCAATTCAATCTTTCGGCTCGACAAATCAATAAATATGTTCTCCGTCTCCAGCACAAAATGTCCCTCATTAAGCATATACTGCTCGCAATCCATTACTGCCGCAACGATTCCCTGTACCGCCGGATATAACTCCTCCCAGCGAACAAGTCCGCCTAAAAACTGAGACAGTTTCATTTTATTTGTCATTTCATACATAAACCTAATTTCATCATTATTTTGTGCAGATGAAAAAGGAAGAAGTCCTTTAATATCATTATTCTTCAACATCTCCACTTCAACATGATCCATTTGTGCTGCATCATCGACACGATACATCAAAAATTTCTTTTCTCCAAATTCAGCTTCCTGAAAACTAATATTTTTATACATACTCCTGTCCTCCCGGCTGGTATATTGATAATAGGCTGGCATTTTCAGCATTTACAAGGGTGTCCATAATTAATTTTTCCATTCTGGTTTCCTTTATATATGGAAGCTCAGCTAAAATAGGCAAGCCAATTTCCCGCCTTGGTCCTTCACATTTATTTTGTATCACACTTACTTTTGTGGATAAATCAGACCCATTCACTTCATCATATTTGCTTATACAAGTCATAAGTGTCTGTGTTTTTTCCGTTGTTGTGTCACTTCCATCTGTAATAAATAAAACACGGTCAGACAGTGGCATAATTTTTTTTGCTGTATCTTCATTCGCACACGGTAAGTCAATAACAATACAATGAAACTTACCCATTGCCCGCACAGCATCCAAAAATTCCTTCCATTCACTTTGATCCAGTTCATCAATTTCATTTGGATTCATCGGTTTAGAAAAGAAATAAACGCCACCATAAGTTTGCTTTAACGAACTTTCTATTTTCATTTGCAGATTTCCTTTTCCACATTTCACAGCAAATAAAACATTCGAGAAATTTGAACTTCCTTCTGCGTTTAGAAAATAATCTATATTCGAAAAACTCTCAAGTGACAAATACATCACCTGAAATCCCTTTTTGACAAGTTGCCTGGTGTAGACTAAGGCTGCCGTAGTTTTTCCTACCCCTCCTGCCGCTGAGGTAAAAGCAATCACCGGCGATTCTTTTGACGTTTCATATGAATAAGTAATTCCGCTTTTTTGCTCTGCTATCGTATCTAAAATTCCTTTATATAGATTTTCTACTTTTTGATATTTGCAAATAGCCGGTCTTCCATTCATTTCCTTAATTCCCATTTCTGAGGTCAATATCATACTTTTTCCCTCCGCCTCTTCAGGGAGCAAGGACGCAATTGAAAGCAAAATATCATACGCTCTGCTTGAAATATTTTTTTAATGCCGTCGAATCCGAAAATGTGACGATATCAACTTCATTAAAATAATAAATTTTAAAGGCACGAATAAAATGATTTATGTATTTTTCGTCGGTATCTGCTAAAACTATTCTTATCTTCATCATACTCTCCTCGTCCAAAAAGCCATTTAATAAATATATTTACTTAATATTATAGTAAATATGTTTACTAAAATCAATAGTTAATCTTCTCTCTATGCTATTATCAGTATCTAATAATATAAGAAAGGGATGATGATTCGTTGGCTGATTATTCATATTATACTCGACGAATTCGCGATATTAGGGAAGACAATGATTTAACACAACAACAAATTGCAGAAATATTAGGAACATCCCAAACAATGTACGCACGCTATGAGCGTGGTGCAAATGAATTACCAATCCGGCATTTAATAAAACTTGCAGAATACTATCGACTCTCAACAGATTATCTGCTTGGTCTTACAAATGAAAAGAAACCCTATCCAAGCACAAAATAAAGACGAGATAAGAAACCATACGGTTTCTCCTCTCGTCTTTATTTTATCTGTACACGGCTAAGCCGTCACAATTATTCTGCTGTAGTAGAGATAATCTCTTTTTTATTGTAGCTTCCGCAATTTTTGCAAACACGATGTGGTACCATCAAAGCGCCACATTTACTGCATTTTACCAAAGTTGGAGCAGTCATCTTCCAGTTTGCTCTACGCTTATCTCTTCTCGCTTTCGAAGATTTATTCTTAGGACAGATACTCATGTCGATTACACCTCCTCTGAATTACTCAAACACTTTTTCCATTATACTTGCTTGACTTAGTCTTGTCAACAGTTTTTTAGAAAAAATAGTCGAATTTTCCAATTATATTTTCCAAAAATCTTATTTCAAAAGAGCAACCGTCTCATGAGCAATTGCCAATTCCTCGTTTGTCGGAATGACAGCAACGGTAACCTTAGAATCCGGTGTGGAAATAATCTTCTCCTCACCGCGAATCTGGTTTGCTTCTTTATCCAATGTGATTCCCATATAACCAAAGTGATTCAGAACCTGCTCACGTACAACGATGTTGTTCTCGCCAAGACCTGCGGTAAATACGATAGCATCTACACCATTCATGGCTGCGATATAAGAACCGATATATTTTGCTGTGCGGTAGCTGAATACCTCAACGGCAAGTTTTGCTCTTTCATTTCCTTCGTTAGAAGCCTTGTCCAAATCACGGAAATCACTGGATACACCGGAAATACCGAGCACACCGGATTTTTTATTTAAGATAACCATAACTTCCTCTAAGGATTTATTCAGGCTGTGTGCAAGATACTCAACGATAGTCGGGTCCATATCACCGCAACGGGTTCCCATAACAAGACCTTCCATTGGTGTCATACCCATACTGGTATCTACAACTTTTCCGTTCTTTACAGCGGAAATACTGGAGCCGTTACCAAGGTGGCAGACGATAATTTTAGAATTATCCGGGTCCAGGTTCAACATCTGAATCGCACGCTTGGAAACAAAGCTATGGCTTGTTCCGTGGAAGCCGTAACGACGTACTTTATATTTTTCATAATATTCATATGGAAGACCGTACATATAAGCAACCGGTTCCATAGTCTGATGAAAGGCGGTATCAAATACACCGATGTTTGGCACGCCCGGCATAATTGCCTGACAAGCGCGGACACCGATTAAATTTGCCGGATTATGTAATGGTGCCAAAGGACTACATTCTTCAACACCGGCGATTACTTCGTCATCTATAATAACGGATTTTGTAAATTTCTCACCACCATGTACCAAACGATGACCAATGGCGTCAATTTCATCTAAGTTTTTGATGACACCATAATTTTCATTCGTCAAAGCATCCAATACCATGCGGATTGCTACTTCGTGATCCGGCATAGCCTGCTCAATCACGACTTTTTCTCCACCATTTGGTGTGTGGTTCAAACGTCCGTCAATTCCAATTCTTTCGCAAAGGCCCACTGCCAATGCAACCTCTGTTTCGGAGTCAATCAACTGATATTTCAGTGAAGAACTTCCGCAGTTAATAACTAATACTTTCATCATAACCTCCATTTCAGAGCGTAGCTAAATACTATGTCTGTTATTCATACCGTATTATTATACGCCTGAATTTTCAAAAAAACAAGCGTACATTTGTAAATTTATGCAATGGATAATTCTAAATCACCCAATCCCAGAATCCATCCTGCTCTAACTCACTTCTCGAATCTCTGCTGTATTGCAATTCCGGATTTTTTACATTTACTTTCATGCCGGCGGAAACCGATTTAACAATAAATGCATTACCGCCAATTGTAACACCGTCGCCAATGACGGTATCGCCGCCAAGTACCGAGGTTCCGGAGTAAATGGTTACGTTGTTTCCAATTGTTGGGTGTCGCTTTTCGCCCTTAAGAAGCTGACCTCGTTTTGTGGATAACGCTCCAAGCGTAACTCCCTGATAAATTTTTACATGGTCTCCAATTGTTGTTGTCTCACCAATTACAATGCCGGTTCCATGGTCAATGCAAAAATACTTGCCGATGGCAGCACCCGGATTGATATCAATTCCTGTCAGGCTGTGTGCATACTCTGTCATAATACGTGGAATCAGTGGCACACCAAGAAGCACCAGTTCATGGGCAATGCGGTAAACCGTAATAGCAAAAATACCAGGATAAGAAAAAATAACTTCATCGGTACTGTATGCTGCCGGATCACCATCATATGCTGCCTGAACATCGGTGTATAAATACTCTCGTATCATCGGAATTTTCGAGAAAAATTCTTCTACAATTTTTTCTGCTTTATTTGATAAATCCGATTTTGGGCACTGGTCACATGTCTCATCATTTCCCAATACGCGTGCAATCTGTTTGCGGAGATGGTACTGGACAAATTCCATGCGGTCGCCCACTAAATATTTGATATATTCACTTCTCACGCGGTTGGTATCAAAAAATCCCGGAAACAAAATTCGGCGAAGTTCTTCCAATACCTGAATCAATACATTTTTATTTACAATATTCTCCGTATCCATCCGAACTGTCACCGGATACTCTTTGTAACTTTCTAATATGGCTTCTATCATTTTCTCTGATTTTTCGCTCAAAGTCTGCCCCTCCATTCTTTTTCCATCCTTTCTGATTATCGTAACACAAAACACTTCTATTTGTCCATCTCTACCGCATAAGATAGAGTAAAAACCGTGAGGTATTGTTATGATTGTCGGCTCACTTCTCTTTATCGGCTTCCTTTTATTTTGCCCGGAAGCAGCGATTTCCGGCAGTAAATACGGCTGTTCTCTGTGGATTTGCGAACTAATCCCGACACTTCTGCCATTTTTTATTGCCTTAAATTTCTTCCGGCTGCAATTAAAAAAAGCATCCGAGCATCCGGCATTTCTCCTTCTTGGTCTGCTGTGCGGTTATCCCGCCGGTGCGGATTTGGTGAGTAAACAATACGAAAAAGGACTGCTGGCAACGGACAAAGCCTATTTTTATCTTGGATTTGTCAACAATCCAAGTCCAATGTTTATCATGGGGTACTGTTGCAGCACCATTTTAAATGTTTCAACACCAAAAGCGATCCTTTTTTTCCTCACACTGGTTCTGTCCGCTTTTTTAGGAAGTTTTTTTGTTTCTTCCATTCTGAAAATAACCGGCAGAAATAAAAACACTTTCCATAGCAGCAGTACACAAAATGCATGTTCCCCACAAAAGCTTCCTTTCTCGAAACTAATGGATAAAATTATTTTGGATAGTTTTATCCTGATTACAAAAATCGGCGGCTATGTGATTTTGTTTTCGATTTTTGCCTGTTTCTTGAAAATGCTTTTGCCTACCTCCAGTTTATTCGGCATTGCCTGTCTTGGTTCTATGGAAATCACAACCGGAATGTCCTATGTTGCAACTGCTCCACTTTCTCTACAAATAAAAGAAGTTCTAAGTGCTTCGATTCTTGCCTTTGGCGGTCTGTGTGCAGCCGCACAAACGAGCAGTGTTCTATCGCAGTCAGAACTTCCCATTTTCCCATATCTTGTTAATAAACTGATAAATGCCGTAATTGCCGGCAGTCTGGTTTATTTACTCTTCTGCATTTTTTAAGAAGGCATCTTCCGGAACCTCAAAGGATTCCTGTCCTTGTGGCTGTGGCTCAAGCTGTTCCGGCTCTTCCGGCATCTGCGGCTCACTGGCTGCGGCTGCTTTAGTCGGCTCAAGCTGCATCATAAGTTCTTCCTTATTGCTCCTCATCAACTGAATACTGTTTTTAAGTGCGCTGGTAAGCATGCGGGATTTATTATCAATTTCTTTTAATGATTCTTCCACATGTCCCTGTGCCTCGCTCAGTAAATCATTTGTATACAAAAGTGCCGCTTTTCTCATCTGATCGCTTTCGTCCTGTGCGGCATTCACCAGACGCTCTGCCTCTTCCGTTGCCTGACGCATAATGTCCTCGGCACGCTGATATGCGGTTTGAACAATCTCGTTCTGGTCAAGAATCTGTGCGGTCTGCTGCTGTGCCTGAGAAAGCATGTCCTCCGCACGCTGCTGCGCCTCATTTAAAATGCCATCACGGTTTGTAATGATTTTCTGATAGCGTTTGATTTCCTCCGGTGCACACAGACGAAGTTCGTCTAATAAATCATAAAGCTGCTCGCGGTCTACGACAACTTTACTTGGATAAAGTTTCGATGGTTTACACTCTTCTACATAATTGTAAATCTCGTCAATTGCCTGCTCAATTCTGGATGGATTCATATTCTTCTCCTTTTCTCGTTCTTCCGGCTCCCTTATTTGGCACGAAGGAACACATGCTGATTGTTTTTATATTCTTTGATTCTCACAATTTCAAACTGCTCGGTGTCGACATAATCGACCGGTGTATCTAACGAAGTTTCTAAAATCAGAATCGTATCCGGATTCATGATTTTAGCATCACTAAGCCACTCTAAAATCTTTGGCTCAAAACCTCTCTCATAGGGAGGGTCGGCATAAATAATATCAAACGTTTCCTGCTGTCTTGCCAGTTTGGAAATCGCATAACTGACTTCCACCGGAAATACAACTGCCTGACTTTCTAACTTTGTTTTTTTCAAATTCGCCCGAATACAGGAAAGTGCTTCTTTGCCAAATTCAACAAAAACTGCTTCTTTGGCACCTCTGCTGATTGCCTCAATTCCAATCGCTCCGCTTCCACTAAATAAATCCAAAAAACGGCAGCCTGGAATGTCATCCTGTAAAATATTAAAAAGCGTTTCCTTAATCCGGTCAGTCGTAGGTCTTGTCCCCCTGCCCTCCGGAGAGACTAGAGGAAGCCGCCTTGCCTTTCCTGCAATCACTCTCATATCCAATTCTTCCTTCCCAATGCTTATCGTTTTTATTGTATATGATTTACGCCTTTTTTTCAAGGAAAACATTCACCTTACAGCGTAACCTGCCCCAAATACCGGTTCAAACGGTTTCTCAAACGCTCATTTTTCTTATATAGAAGTGCTTTTTCATCCGCAGACATCTCTTTTGCCTCTTTGGACGCCTGCTGCAATAACTTCGCGTCTTCAAAAATATCGGCAACTAAAAACACCTGCTCTCCACTCTGGCGAATGCCAAATAAATCCCCCTGTCCGCGGAGTACCAAATCTTCTTTTGCAATATAAAATCCATCGTTGGAATTGACTAAAACCTGTAGCCGCTCCCTGCTCTCTTTGGTTTCTTTTGTCGACATCAAAATACAATAGGACTGCCACTTACCACGTCCGACTCGTCCTCGAAGCTGATGTAACTGCGCCAGTCCAAAACGCTCTGCATTTTCTATCATAATCACACTGGCATTTGGCACATCAATTCCAACCTCAATCACTGTTGTTGAAACTAAAATATCGATTTCACCTTCTGCATAACGTGCCATAATATCTTCTTTCTGCGCCGGTTTCATTTTCCCATGAAGATATTCAATCGTTACCGAAGGTGGAAACTGGCTTTTGAGTTCTTCGGTGTAAAGCATTACACTTTCCAGTTCGAATTCGTCGTCCTGTTCCACCATCGGGCAGATAATATACACCTGACGCCCTTCTTCAATCTGTTTTAGCATAAATCGATAGGCATTCGGACGATAATCCGTGTTGACTGCACAGTTCTTTATCGGCAGACGATTAGCCGGTCTTTCATCAATCACAGACAAATCCATATCGCCGTACAAAATTAACGCAAGCGTCCTTGGAATCGGCGTCGCACTCATCGCAAGAACATGTGGTTCTTTTCCTTTTTGATAAAGTTTCTCACGCTGCTTTACACCAAAACGATGCTGCTCATCAGTAATCACAAGTCCCAAATCGGCAAATGCAACACCATCCTGAATGAGCGCATGGGTTCCAATCACAATATCCCATTCCCCAGAAGCAATTTTTTCTTTTGCCTGTCTCTTTTCCTTTGCTGTGAGAGAACCGGACAATAGTCCAACCGTCACGCCGTAATCTGCCAGTAATTTCGTCAGATTTTGATAGTGTTGTGCCGCTAATACTTCCGTCGGTACCATGAACGCTCCCTGATATCCGTTTTTAACAACTTCCAAAAGGGCTAACACGGCAACAATCGTTTTTCCCGAACCAACATCTCCCTGTACCAGACGATTCATTACAAAACCGCCTTCCATATCCGCACAAATTTCTTCATACACTTTTTTCTGTGCGCCAGTCAATGAAAATGGCAGATTTTCCAAAAACTCAGCAGCCTCTTTTGTCTTTTGGATTCGGTGTGCGCTGATTTCTTTTCCATTTTCACGGATATAATTAAGTGCCATTGTATATAAAAACAACTCATCAAAGGCAAGTCTTTTCCTTGCCTCTTTCAATTCCTTATGATTTGCCGGGAAATGAATCTGACGCATCGCTTTTTTGTATTCAATCAATTGCTGGCGTTTACGCAAATCCGCCGGTAAAAATTCTTTGAAATCCTCTACCGCCATGATTGCCTCCTGCATTAATTTTGCCATGGCATGATTGGTAATCCCCGCCGTAAGCGGATAAATTGGCTGCATTTTCCCTACAATTTTGTAAAATTCCTGCCTTGTGTAACGCTTTGGCTGCACCATCTGCAGCCGCCCGTTTCGCTTTTCAACCTTTCCACGGAACAAATATCTTGTCCCCATTTTTAACTGATTTCGCAGAAAAGGCATATTAAACCATGTAATTAACAAAGTGCCGGTCGTATCCCGCAGCGTTATCGTTAAAATACTTTTTGAGCCACGTTTCATAATCTGCGGCCGCGCCATAAGCACGCCTTCTACAGCCGCTATATCTCCTTCTTCCAATGCTTCAATCGGACAAACCGGCTTGATTTCATCGTAGTTTCTTGGGTAGTGCTCTAGCAGTTCTCCCACCGTTTCAATTTTTAATTTGTGAAGATTTTGTTCCGCTTTTTCGCCAACACCTTTGACGCTGCGGACCGAGTCTGTTGTCTGCATTGCGATTTCCTTTCCATAAAATACTCAATCCTGTTGAGAATTTTAATCTATACTAGTATCATCCAATCTCTGTCTTTCGCGAATGCAACGCCATTTTACTGTGCAATCATAAAGTTATGCCAGTCTCAAGATTCGCTTTATATCATCCAGATTTTCAACAAAATAAATTTCCTCTTGTCGATCGTTGGAAGACAGACCATTACTATATTGCCAATCATACGCTGCTCCTCTCAAAATTCACTTTTCAAATATTAAATTCATATTAGAGTGTCTTTCTAAAGAATGCTTGTCCTTTTCAATAAATCTCCAAGTTTCCTTATATGTACCTGGGACAGCTACTGCTTTATCCGATATAAAGCTAATAAAATCATTTACCTTACCTTCATATCTTTCAGCAAAATCATCCGACATTTCTTCTTTCTCATCATCCGAAAAATTCTTCAGTACACCATATAATACATGTTCTAAATTACAGGAATTAAAATACAAGCGGTATCCTATATTATGAATTTTACCGGTTGAATAAAGCTTAAATAAGATTTCCGACTTATGTTTATTTCTACGTTCTATTGCTTCAACAACTGCTCCTTCCATATGATCTTCATAATATTGAATTTCCTCAACATCCGCCTCCACCACACAATCTTTTGCAAACACCCCATCTGTATCGGCAATATGAATCACCTTTATAAAGTCATCCCAATGATATCCATACTTCGACTTTATGCCATCTAAGAGACCATCTATCTTTCTAATAACATTATCAACCGTAGTAAATTCATTTGATGTAATATCTCCATGTACTACAGCAAATTGCACCTCTTCGGAAGAAAAAAACTCTTTTAAAATTCCACCGATAGCATTTTCATCACTCGGTCCTTCTACAATTACCGCAATAACTTTTTTTTCATTCATCAGAAAGGCTCCTTCCTGCTTTACGAAATGCTCGCGCAATCTTTAAACTATCCGTCTCTTCATAAATCGCCTCATCCTGTCCACCCAGAGTAATGCTTCTGATATACATACTACGAAGATTGTTATTCTCCTTTACTCTCTTCATATGGATATAGCGATTTTCCGGATTAACAGTTGAAAACATAATACTGCTCTTATCAAGCATCTCAAGAGCACGCAAGTTATGAGATGTAAAAATCAGCTGTCCCTTAGCACTCTTTTGAAAGATATCAAGCAGCTCTCCAAGCATATATTCAAAAATTCCTGCATCTAATTCATCAATCACAAGACAAATTGATGGATTCCCAAATGCCTGAATAAGCACATTCAAGATAGAAATAATCTTAATAATTCCCTCTGATTCCATACGAATAGGAATCGGATTTTCCCCTTCGCGCACAGACATCAACTCTACCTTCCATCCCTCTTCGCCAGAATCTAGTGCCTGTTTCCCATAATCTTTCACATCAATCATCATTCCTGGAATGATTGTATATAATACAGCATTTATTTGTTTAATAATTACATCCAAAATTTTCTTTGTTTCAACATCTAATACAACTGGTTCAGTCAAAGGTACCGCAAAATCTCCCTTTGCACCAATCTTGTTATTTTCTATACGAAAAGCCATTGGTAAAAGAAAATTTGCTGTTATCATTCCTGAATGAGTGTTTCTAATAACAAATAAATCCTTAAAAGAAAATTCAAATAATGCTTTGATTACATTAGAATAATTCTTAAATTTATCCTCAACTTTTTGACAGAAAATTTCTCTACTGCTATCTCCAAAAATAAAAGAACAATTACTTTTCTCTGCCATCTTTCTGGCCACGATTAAATCTGTTCTTCTCTCTTTATCCTTACCAATTAACTCATCAAGTCTCTTTTGTGGTTTAAAAATACTCTCCGACTCGCAGCGTATATAATCCATGAAAATATTCTTATTCGTTCTCTTTCCATCCTGGTTAATTGCACAATTCAAAAACTCTCTCTCTATTACAACATCACCATCCATTTTTTTCAACTCAATATTGTATCCAACCTCATATATTTTTTTCTTACCAAATATCTTAAATTCAGCATTCATATGAGCCGCATCATCGTTCACTCCAATATAATCACTTATACTCTGATCAATGGTCTCACCAATCATTATCTGCTGGAGGAAATATAAACCATCTACAACAGCCGTTTTTCCTGAACCATTCTGTCCATAGATACCAAGAATCTCTGCACCGCCAACATTAAGTGATTTTTCATTAGCCATAGGCATAAAAACAGTACCTTTTTTTACATTTTTGATATTTTGCAATGTCAATGAAGACAAACGGACAATAAATTCTCCCATTTTGTCACCTCCACAATTCGTCTATGTACAAAACCATAATAACATATTCTCTGTTTTTAGTCAACGCAATCTCTTTTCTGATACATTTTGTTCTTTTTTCCAAATTTCGATATTATTTTACATTACTACATCTCTTTTTTCTGTTCATTTGGATCTTCACAAGAATTACTTTGTTTAGCATATATCGAGCCTACGCACATTCGACTTTCCCTATCCAGCTGCAACTGCCCTTACCAAGTCTCCAATAAAATCTTTTTCTTTGGGATCTGACTCTGCACTCATCAATGTTATTGCCACTAAAGCACCTTCGCTTATCCTCTTTTGTCCCTTTTCATAAAGCACATTATTAGCCCATTGTCTAAATTCTACGCCCCGATTAGATTTCACTCTATAACCTACAGAAATAATTACCTCCAAACAATAAAACTGAACCGGCCTGTCAGAATTTGGAATGTGCATTTTTTGCACATTGCTTTTTCTAAGTAATTCATTCTCTTTGAAAACGTTATTCACATGCCTCGTTATAACCGTTCTGTCTACTTGAAAAAGTTCCGTCATTTGAGCCTGTGTTAGCCATACAGTTTCATTTTCAACAGGTACTGTCAGTTTTATTTCATTATCTTTCGTTTCGAATATCATGATTTCTGTTGCCATACTCTAATCATCCCTTTCATACAATCTGGAAGTTATTTATTGTTCTTTATACTTCCTTTCAATGCAATATTCATATCTGAATTATACGATAAAAATAACGGCACTGTATATCACTTTTGTAACATACAATGCCGTTATTTTTACTTCCATCAATATACTAAATAACATATATTTCCGTATACGATAATATCATATACAGAATTCGACTTGTTTAACTTTAGCAGAGCAAACGCATTCAAAGGTGAACTCTGTTCGCAAGCGTCTGCGTAGGCACTAAGGAATCCTCCCAACTTCGTTGAGTCCCTCCTCAGTGCATATAATGGACCTGGCGGGAGTCGAACCCGCGTCCAAACCAGAATCCCACGTTCTTCTACTATCATAGTCAGTTCTTTTGTTTTCTTGCGAAAACCATTCCCTCCAAATAGCGGGAACTAACACCCACTAAATATCAGTAGCTTCATGTTTCTCTTACCGATTCAAAGCTTTACCGGCAAGGTTCCCTACAAAGGAATGATGCTGTAACCTAGGTTGTAGGACGCCTAAGCACAACAGCCGCCATAATTAGGCAGCGTAAGCTAATTTATTATTATCAGCGTTTAAATTTAAGTCTGCGTTTTAACGTGGTCACAGTCCACGGATAGCTTCACCGTCTTCAGCTGGCCTGTCGAAACCAGTACAAGCCCGTACTGATAGATAACGTCAGGATCACAAAACACCCTAACTGTTATACATATACTATCACACACACATTTACGTGTCAACACCAATTTATCATGAAGATACCAAAACAACTCTTTCGCTAAAATCTACGAAACAGAGTTGCCTTAATGGCTGCCGGCACAAAAAAATATCCGTATTGAAAAACCAGCGGATTTTTAACTCACTACAAGTGCAAAAATCCGCTGGCAAATATTTGTATTTTAGGTTTTCTACTTACGTTTAGGTATTCCCTACCACGTCAAACTCTTGTACTCACTAACTTTATCACGCATCAGCAAGTCTGCCACTGCCTGCTCTGCCGTTTTATCGGAGAACAAAATTGCATTAATCTGTTCTACAATTGGCATTGTTACGTGATTTTTATTGGCAAGTGCCATCGCGGCTTTTGCACAGTTTACGCCCTCGATAACCTGCTTGATTTCTTTCTTTGCTTCCTCTAACGTTTTGCCCTGCCCTAACATATAACCGCAGTTATGATTCCGGCTGTGGGTGCTGATACAGGTTACAATCAAATCACCAATACCTGATAAACCGCAGAATGTTTCCATTTTTCCGCCAAGTTCCACACCAAGTCTGGAAATCTCAGCAATTCCGCGTGTCATCAAAGCAGCTTTCGTATTATCGCCAAGTCCCATACCGTCCAGAATACCGGCAGCCAGAGCAATCACATTTTTCAATGCACCGCCAAGTTCAATACCAATCATATCCGGACTTGTATATACACGGAAGCGGTCGCTCATAAATACATCCTGTACAAACATCGCCGTCTTTTCCGTCTTTGCTCCGACAACAACCGTTGTTGGTACTCCATGGGAAACTTCTTCCGCATGGCTTGGTCCGGAAAGCACACAGACATCGGCCATCGGCAGCTCATCCTCAAGGATTTCGCATAATGTCATCAATGTATTTTCCTCGATTCCCTTGCCGACATTTACAATAATCTGATTATCCTTAATAAAAGGCTTTGCTTCCTGTGCCGTCGAACGGACAAACGGAGAAGCGACTGACCATACAATAACATCCTGATTGGTACATGCCTTTTCCAAATCTTCTTCAATCACAATACTATCTGGAAGTTTTACACCAGGCAGACGTTCCAGATGTTCTCTATGCTCTTTGAGCATATCGGTCTCTGCTTTCACCTTTGACCAAATCGTAACCTGATGTCCATTGTTTGCACACAAAATAGCAAGTGCGGTTCCCCAGCTTCCTGCTCCTAAAAAACTAACATGTTTCATCTACTCGTTCTCCTTTTCCTTTTTTTCTCCCAATTTACGTTCTGTATGATTCATTAACCGTCTTATATTTCCCGCATGCTTAAAGTAGGCAAGTGCTGTAAAAAGCAGCGCAATGAAAAGCATAATGACAAACAAAGACGTTTCAATCCTATGGTACTCTAAAATTACATAAAGTGGAAAATACCACACAACAATCAACGAGCCAAGAGACACATATCTGGTAATTCCAACTACAATAATAAATACTGCCAAAAAGACACCAATCATAATCCAGCCAAGACTCGTATTGGATGAAGAAGCAACAATAACTGCCGCCGATACCGCAATTCCCTTGCCGCCTTTAAAATGAAGGTAAAAAGGGAAATTATGTCCAATTACAACACCAAGACCAATCACCAAAGTCATAAGATAGGTCATTTCCGGTGAATACCCCATGTTCGGGCAGAAAACAAAGCGCACCAAAAGTGTCGGAATAAATGCCTTTAATAAATCTCCGGCAAAGGTAAGCGCACCGCCTTTTGCTCCCATAGTACGAAGAGCATTGGTCGTGCCAATGTTTCCGCTTCCCTCCGACTGGATATTATGTCCACTCATCCTTCCAACCACATATCCGGTTGAAAAGCTTCCAAAGCCATAACCAATGATTAAAAAGATTATTGAATAAACAAGTTCCATGATAAATTACTCCTTTTCTTTACGTTCCCTGATAAAAATACGAATCGGTGTACCCATAAAACCAAATGTATCACGAATCCGGTTTTCGATATACCGCTGATACGAAAAATGCATCAGTTCTTTTTTATTGACAAACAAAACAAACGTCGGCGGCTTTGTACTCACCTGTGTCATATAAAACAGTTTTAACCGCTTTCCTTTGTCAGAAGGTGGCTGCTGTAATGCGACTGCCTCCATCAAAATCTCATTTAGCACACCGGTCTGGATGCGCATTGCGTGATTCTCAATAACCGTTTCAAGTAAATCAAAAATTTTCTTTGTACGCTGTCCGGTCAGGGCAGAAATAAAAATAATTTCCGCATACGGAACAAAAGACAAAATATCCCGTACTTTTTTCGTATATTCTTTCACCGTATGATTGTCTTTTTCGATTGCATCCCATTTGTTGACCGCAATAATCAATCCACGGCCTCTGTCATGGGCAATTCCCGCAATTTTCGCATCCTGCTCAGACACGCCTTCCGTGGCATCAATCATCAGAATGACCACATCCGAGCGCTCAATTGCTGCAACTGTGCGAATAATACTGTAGCGTTCAATATTTTCCTTAATTTTACTCTTCCGTCTGAGTCCGGCAGTATCAATAAACACATATTCCGTGCCATTGTAAACAATTTCTGTGTCAATCGCATCCCTTGTTGTTCCGGCAACATCCGAAACAATAACACGATTTTCACCTAACAGATTATTAATTAAAGAAGACTTTCCGGCATTTGGCTTACCGACAATGGCAATCTTAGGTCTGTCATCCTCTTCCTCTTCAATTTTTTCCAAATCAAATAATTCCATAACGGCATCCAACATATCACCAATACCAAGCTTAGATGCTGCGGAAATCGGATGCGGGTCTCCAATACCCAAATTGTAAAATTCATACACATCCGGCATATATTTTTCAAAATTGTCGACTTTATTTACAACTAAAATCACCGGTTTCCCGGATTTTCTCAGCATATCTGCCACTTTAAAATCCGCATCTACAAGTCCCTGTCTCACATCCACGAGGAACAAAATCACATCCGCAGTGTCAATTGCAATGTCCGCCTGTTCCCTCATGTGCTTTAACATCTTATCCTTTGAATCCATCTCAATACCGCCGGTATCAATCATTGAAAAGGAATGATTCAGCCATGTAACATCTGCATAAATACGGTCTCTGGTAACACCGGGATGGTCTTCTACAATCGAAATCTTTTCCCCGGCTAATGTATTAAATAATGTTGACTTTCCAACATTCGGCCGTCCAACAATAGCCAATATTGCTTTTCCCATGCTCATCCTCCATTTCTGCCAATCTATCCTATTATATTGCTTTTAGGAACAAAAAGCAAGTAAACGTTCTACTTTCTTTCATCCGAAAAATGAAAAAGCATCCCTCACAAGACGACATTCATCCCCGATTATAAACACGACATCATACCGCACCGGTGTATCCTCCGGCAATTTATGCTCCCATAAATAAAACTGACTCGTTTTGCAAATCCGTTTTATTTTCGTGGGCGAAATAGCACCTTCCGGCGCACCGTATTTTTCATTTTTCCGATATTTAACCTCGACAAAGCAAAGATACTTTCCTTCTCTGGCAATAATGTCAATCTCGCCAAACCGGCAATAATAATTTTTTGCTTCCAGTTCATAGCCGCAGGATTTCAAATATTCTCCCGCCTGCTCTTCTTTTTTTGCTCCCACTTCTCGTTGATTCATTATTTTTTCTTCACCTTACTTTGAATTTTGTCCATATCATCCACAAAAACTAACACCTCTGCCACAATTGAGTACAACTCCTGCGGAATGTACTCTCCAATATCAAGAACCGACAGCGAGCGGGCAAGTTTTTCGTCTTTATGAATCGGCACATTTTCCTCTTTTGCCACATCTATGATTTTATCTGCCAGATAACCGCGTCCACTGGCAATGACCTTTGGAGCCTGCTCACCCGGCGTATATTCAAGTGCAACCGCTGTCTTTTTTTCCTTTTCATATGCCATACTTATTCCCTCCTTAGGAAATCCAGTTATGAATAAATGTGCTCCTGTGAATCGGACACGGTCCGTATTTTTTCAGTGCCTCACGGTGCTCTGCCGAACCATATCCTTTATTTTTTTCAAAGCCGTACTCCGGATAAAGATCTGCATATTCGACCATCATGCGGTCCCTCGTAACCTTTGCCATAATGCTGGCAGCCGCTATGGATAAACTTCTTGCATCTCCTTTTACAATACCGACCTGACGAATCGGAATCAAAGGAATCGTAACTGCATCGTTTAATAACAAATCCGGAACAACATCCAAATCCTCAACTGCATGCTGCATAGCTTCATAAGTCGCCTGTAAAATATTGATTTCATCAATTCTTGCCGGTGAACTCATGCCAATGCCAACACTCACAGCCTTTTCCTTAATTTCATCATACAATTCCTCACGCTTTTTTGCACTCACCTGTTTTGAATCGTTTAACCCTTCAATCGTAAGTCCTTTTGGCAGAATGACTGCCCCTGCAACAACAGGTCCCGCAAACGGTCCGCGCCCCGCCTCATCAATACCGCAGATACAGGAAAATTCATCCCCATATTTGCGCTCAAACTCTAGCATTCGATACAGTCTTTCCTGCTCTTTTCTATATTTTACGAGTTTGTTCTCATACTGTGTGATAAGTTTCTGCACACCTGCACGTTCATCCGTTTTATACTGCGAAAAAAGAGCATTCCACTGCTCTTTTTCCGCCTGTTCAAACAATTGCTTTATATCTTTAATACTCTGCATAATTCCACTTCCGTTTCTTATTCCAAACTAAACAGCGTCCGCTCACCAATCGTAATCTGAGAGGTCACAGGGCTGCCCTTAATCGTCTTTTTCTTGCGCTCGCTGTACGTTCTTCCTACGGTTTCAAATTCGATGATGTTATATCCCTTTGCCCAATCCTTTATGGAATATGGGATATACGCAATCAAAGGCGCCGATGTTTTTACCTGATAACCGGTCTTACCACTATAGGTAGTTTTCTCGCATGCTGTCGTCATATCCTTTGTCGTATACAGAATAAGATTTGAGCCGGGTGCCGTTTCACCGCTCTCATTCTTTAGCGATATCTTTGTCACCAAACCATCTTCAGTATTGTTATTATCGTGAATCTGAACTTTCAGATACGAGGTTTCGCTGGTATACGAACGGTCGGACGAATAATCAATCAAAACCGAATCATCGGCTAATTTCACATATTTCTTTGCCTGTTTTAATGCCTTTACAACCAAATTATTTACGGTTTCCGGACGATTATTCATAATCTGAAATGCCGTATCCATCGCAACATTTAAAACATCTGCATTTTCCGTATTACCAAGTAATGTCGAATAGTTTTCATTGTTTGCATTTTGCGGAATTGCCACATTACCATGTTCACCGTCACTGCCCTTGGCTTTCATTCCCATCTTTGATGATGTAAAAATATTACTCGCATCATTCACATCAAAATAAGAACGATTATAGCCATAGGAAACAAATTTATCTACGTTAATAATACATTGGCTGTCTGTACTCCAGAGCGCATCCATCTCATCCGCTTCCGGATAGAAAGTAAGCGGATTCCACAGATAATAACACTTTTGCTTTTCGGTCAAATCATCAGTTTCAATTGTCTTAGGTCTGACATAATAACCGGTGTTATCTGCCGGCGTTTTTGCATCTGTTTTCGCCGTATCATTTAAAACTATCTGCTCTAATTTTCCCGTCATCAAAATGTCATCATAAAAAGTTCGGATATACGATTCATCCTCTTCTTTTTTCGCCGTCAAATCAAACTGTGACGCGATGATATAAAGTTTTGCCAAATTATTCAGTGTCGCTTTTCTCGTCACATTCGGCGTCTTTTTCGATTGATACATCTTAACATCTGCCGTTCCATATTTTTCCAGATTACCAAGACGGTTTGTCATGACTAATGGCAGATTTTTGTTATTACACAAACGATATATCAATTTAAAGCACAAATTCCAATCCAAATCTTCGTCCATAAATTCTGCTACTTTGGACGAATCGTACTGATAATCCTTCTGATTTTCCACGTATTTATAATATAACTTATATACATTCGCAATATTATTTGTTTCTGAATCGTAACTGCCCAGATAGAACATATCCGCGCGCTCTATCATATCCACCTTTTCTTTGGTATCCTTTTTTCCAATCGCATTCAGCTCCGAAGGTGTCATGCAGATAACCTGCATGTGAAAATCATCGTATGCTTCCTGCGTTGTAAAATGGAACAACTGACGTTTTAACACGTTATTATTTTTCAATCCATAATAAGAAAAGGTATAAACATCCTTTGTTTCCTGTGGAGACTTCACATATTTGCTGGTCAAATTGCTGTTATCGGATAATTTCAGCATCATTCCAGTCAGTGCCTTCGCATCCTTACCATCTTGATTGTTATCATACTTATATAAATCTGATACATTGGACCAGTAATTTCCCTTTGATTTGTCATAAAATTCATACTGCTTAATTCTTGCCACATCAGAATTATACCGCTCCAGTACCCCCTCCGGCAAATCCTCTTCCTTCTCGACATAAATCCAGCGGTCTGCATCCGTTCCCATTTTTGTGAAAATGAAATTTGAAGCATCACTCTCGCTGGCAAAACCAAACTCACCTTTACCCGGCTCTACTGCCACAAGATATCCGGTTTTCTTATAAATCTCTTCTTCTGCTTCCTTCACAACTTCCGTTTTCTTTTTCACCGACCAGTTATTAATATCCTCTTTTGCCGGTTTACGAATGGTATTTTTATCGCTGTCTTTCTCAAAAAAATCCGGATATTTTTTGATTAATGCCGGAACATCATAAACTTCTCTGTTGAATTTCTGTGTTTTTCCTTTCTGTAACTGCTCGTCAAATGCCTCTGTTGACACACCCGCCTTTTCTAAATCGTTTGATGTAATCTCAACATTATATAACTTGGCAATCTCCGTATAAGGAATGGATTCTTTTTCTGCCTTTTTCCCAATTTTATAAACCGAATATTTCCAGTTGCAGAACCACTGTCCGATTTCTTTCAAATTATCCTGTCCCATAATAGAAGAACTGCCCGGAACATAAGATCGTTTTTGCTCTGCGGCAGTATCAATGCCGTACTGCAAAATATCCAGCGGTTTCGTCTCATTTTCATCCATCGCAAGATACCCCATCTGCTGCTGCGCCTTGTCTGCAACAATCTCCAAAATCACAAACGGATTATCTTTTGTTCCTTTTTTCCCTTCGCAGGTCGGCACATCCGAGATTGCCGGTTTCGCTCCAGTACCCATTTCGCCAATCCAGTTCTTTCCTTCATCCGTCACGGAATCCAAAGCAATTGAGTCCGGTTCCCCTTTCACATACGGTTCTTTCGGACTAAACATACCAAATGCTCTTGTATAAACGCCGATACCTACAACAATGGCGATTACAATTGGAATCAAACTATATAAAAACCATATTTTCTTTCTTGTCCTCAAAAAAACCGCCTCCTTTATTGATTTCTCATCATAACTTCTTTATCACAGGTAAACTCTGCCATATCTTCATTTTTCAACTGCAGTGAAATATGGAGAATATCCTTTTGCTTTTTCTCTTTATCTTCTTTTTTCTCACATGTAAAATCTTTTACATGATCTAATAAAAGATGTTTTTTATCCGAGGTCAAAACCGCCTTCTTCGTCTCGGTGTCCTTTGCAAAATAAACGGCATCGCCATCCTGCCAGTAATAACTTGCAAGCGAACTCTCCGGCTTATGATCTGCACCGATTTTATTCTTTGTTATTGTAAGTCGTTTTTTATTGTCATCCCATTCGACACGGCTTCCTTCCATCACATAAGTCGTCATGTGGTTTAATGTCTCTTTTGCCTGATTCTGCAAATCCACCGAGGTCTGTGTAATTCTCATGTTCCTCGTTGCAAAACCAATCAGACCAATGATTGCCGTAAGAACAATAGCTGAAATCGCCATGGCTATCATTAATTCAATCAGCGAATATCCCGCTCGTACTTTTCCTTTCATACAATCACCTTCCACAATCAACTCTTTACTGTAATTCTTCCACATAGTGTTTACCGGTATCTTTTACCAGATATACCATGTAATCATTTACATTATTGTCATAAACTTCAATTTCTTCAGGTCCAACGGAAAATGCGCCATCCTTTTTCTGAATTCCTATCGTGATGACCTCTCCGTCCGTCAATTCTTTTCCATCATATTTGAGGGAAATGCCGGATTCGCCAACCGACTCTCCTTCCCCTGACGGGGTGTAACTTTCCTCTTCGCTATAATCAATAAAATAATTTCCTGACTGTTTATACAAATGCATAAATAACTGCTTATTGCTTCCCATGTTTTTAGATTTCAAGTTCGTCAAGCTCGAATCAATATCATAAGCCATCCCCTTTACATCGGCAGAACGGACCATATTATAAGTAACCGCAATACCACCGGTAATCATTCCCAAAATGGCAATAACAATTATCATTTCCATTAAGGAAAATCCATCTCTTTCTTTTACTTTTTCCATGTCCGCTGCCTCCTTTCCAATGTATTTTCCGCTTAATAAGAGTTTTTCTCCCAGTTTTCATACGAAATACAGGATGAAAAATCCGTTGCATTCTGTACACCACGTCCGGTATATCCATAAAACAGTTCTTTCAATTTATCGTCATTTTTTGCCGTTTCCAAAAGTTTTCCAACTAAAACCATATTGGATTTCAAGTTCAGATTACTTCTTGTCGTTGTCACTTTTCCTTTGGCTAAAATAAGTCCCTCGAAATCACTCTGTACTTCGACATCACCACCGGCAATAATAATTCCCTTTTTCATCGAACCATCTACAACATAATCTCCCGGTGTCGCATAAATTACACCGGAATTTTTTTCATCTTTCTTTGTCATAACCGTCGTTAATTTAGAAAAATCAATCAGCCGGTCTGCTACCAATGCATTTGCATTTTCCGGCAAACGCATACCTCCCGTTGCTCCGGAGGCAAGAAGGGATAACTGATAACCCACATAATCCTGACCCTGCTTTCTGCCATCCGCTAGCAATTCTTCATTTGGATTTCCGGCATTATTAAAATAATTATCGGACTGCATACTGCTTCCACCCGCCGCATAATAATTCTGAATCACATTACCGGCAACTAAAAACAGTTCCGAAGAAAATTTCATATTCGTATCATCCACCGTAGATACATACGGTTTTGCCCGCTCGTCAAGCTGGTCCTTATTGGATACAGTTTCTCCATCTTCCTCTTTTGAACCTTGATAGTAATTTCTGAAATATTCATTTGCATTCTTCTCATCTTTAAATTTCAAATAATAAAATACATAGCCGCCGGAGTTACTATAGTTCGCCGTATATGGCTCGGCAGAGTCTAGATATCTTCCAATATCCGAATTTAAAAGTGCTGTTTTATCAATCGTAATTTTTTCTCCTCGAATCACCGGATTGTGTGTATCCTGTGCATCTCTTCCATCTTCCGGAATAATATACTCATCCGGCAAAAGATAGGCAATCTGATTACTCTTTACTGCGATGGACTCACCCATCATAATATCGGAAACCCTAGCATTTCCGCTCTCATCGTTTCTCGAAACAAAAGTTCTTCCGGCAAGAATCAGTTTATCCAGATTTTTTGCTTTCAACGTTGTATTTAATCCATTCACCAAAATCGCACTGCTGTAATCAGAGCGCGCCGTCGATGTTGTCTTTGTATTCTGCTCATTATAACTGTAGCCATAATACTTTCCGGAAAGGGTAACAATCGAATTGTTTGCCTCAATATCCAAATCATTTGCCACATAAGCATTTTCATTCAAATCCAATTTTGTCTGCAGCGTTGACTCCGAATCCATCCCCTGTGATTTCAGGCGGATGTTCTGTACCCACAGATTTCCCGCTGCTTTTTCACCCTGTAAAGAAACCGTCGCACCGCCAAGCAAATCAAGACTTCCTCTGCTGATAATGGTCGGGCTGTAAAAATAGGCTGCATTCTGGCTCTCTACTTTTATACCGGCATCTTTATCCCCGGTATAAATATTTCCCCGGAAAGTGACACCTTTGTTATTATCATTATTCGCTACCGCCAAAGAAGAATCCGAAATTACAATGTAATCCTTAATCTCCTCTAACGTAGAATCCCCCTCAAATTTGTAATCCGGCACCTTCATGCAAATATCGGTGCGAATCGTCGAGCGGTAATCCGCAGCGTCCGTATAGTCAATCATCATATTTTTAATGGTCAGCGAATACTGATTATCCGTATCCACGTCAATCACAAATGCTAAATTTGTTCCCTTCTGCGTTGTAACGGCATCCGGAACTTTCGACAATTTCTTCAAAATGGAAAGGTCACAGTTCTGCTCCGTTCCCACTTTGCTTTCATCCCACGCATACGAATATCCCATCAGTTTTGATGCCAGCAAACTGATATACTTTTCGGAAAAAGTTTTGTGCATACTGTCTTTTGTCTTTGTGTAATGCTCCACCACATCTTTATAAGCTTCTTCTCCTGCATCCCCGGCATACTCCAAAAGTCCGGTCTTTACTTCCTCAAGAATTCCTTCGGTCTGGTAAAAATTATCCGATGCGTTGTGGTCAACATTTACTGAAATCAAATAACGGCTTGCAATCGTCAAAAGAATCGTTCCAATGGCAGCAATAAAAAGAATCCCAATGATTACGGTAACCAATGAGGAACCCTCTCTTTCTCTATGCCAAATATTTTTTATCATATTTCGCATCCTTTTCACGCCCCCTTCGATGATTGCAGACGGACAATTCGATTATCCTCTGAATAATTCGTTTCTGACGCTTCATAAACATCTACCGTAACACCGGCGATTCTCTCCTGCTTTTCATGGGTAACAAAATCTGTCTGAAAACTTCCGGCAGAAAGAGACGCCCCGTTTGTATAATAAACAGGCTGTAAGAAATTTCCGGAGCCACTAAGCATAATTTTATAGCCGGCTGCCGGTGCTGCATCTCCTTTCTGGCATATGAAATAAAACTTCAACTGTTTCGCTTCGTCAACTGATAAATCTCCCAGATTCACTTCAACCGAATCCGTCAAAGCATTGTCATGAAGAAGATTATATAAAATGTATATATTTTCTAATGTCTCTTTTTCCGCTTTCTGGTTTTTTACTACCGCGCTAAACTCAGACCCATTATATGAATAACGGTAGGAAACATCAATCCGGTAAATGCCTTCCTGTTCCGTATCATTCTGAATATCAATCACAATATCTCTTGAAAGTCCATTTTCAATTGTGCTTTTGCTGACACTCGGATTTTTGTAGTAAAAATGACTTACCGCCGCCTGCATCTGGTCAGATTCAACAATAACGGCATTGTTTGCTGAATAAATTTCCTGCAGCTTTGGCTGCTCATAATTATTGTATTTGGATTCCACCTGGTTTCCCTCAGAATCCGTTGTGTCATAATCATAATCAAATAACACGCGTGCCTGATAATCAGAGCCATTTAATGTGACTTTTTTAGACAATGTCATCTGCTTGTTCTTTTTTTTCACAAGCGTCCACGCACTGCCTGTCGCCGCCATCAACTGACTGTCAATATCCGTAAGTGTCTTGCAGGAGTCTACCTCTTCTAATACCGATTGTGCCACAAGATCTACTTCCTGCGTGCTCTTACCGGTTGATGAATAAAAATTTGCACTCGAAAAAAAGGAAAGTAGAGCCAATGAAGTGACACCCAAAATGGCAATCGCAATCAATACTTCAATCAGCGAAAACCCCTGTACCTGTCTTTTCATTCTCTCACTTCCCTTCACTCACATACAACTTATATATACCTTATTTCTTAAACGTACCGAAAACATCTTCATTTCCAAGAATGATGCCTGAAATATCCGGCTCAACATATGCCTTTCCGTTTCCATTCAAGCTGAAAAAGTGAACTAAAATCGTTCCACTTAATTTTCCGGTACTGTTATCAAACGTAAGGTTAATTGATACAACCGACATTGGTTCTACATTTTTTGCCACCCAGTCAATTGCCTTTAAAATCTGTTTTTTCGTACCGGTCAACTCAATTTCATAAGGAGAAGCCTTTCCAACCATCTTCATAACAGAAACTTTTTTCTCCGGATTCTTTTCCACATCACTCAACGTCGTTTCTTCGGATTCTGTGGACTGCTCCGCATCATCACCGGTTCCTGTTGTCACAATAAACTTACCATCCTTAAAAAAAGTCTTATCTGCCTGTGGACGTATTGCACGCAGACGAACACCACTTGCCACTGACATTTTGTAAATATTACTAATCGCTTTCTGCTGTGTCATCTTGCACGGATACGTCTGCGATTTTTTTCGAATTTCCTCCTGCGTCTTTGCCTGAGAAGCATTCATCTCATTTACGCGAATCTGTAAATCACTTAAATAATTCACTTCATTCATTTTCTGACCGGAATCCGTTTTCAAACGATTTGCCTGCTTCATATTTCTTTGAAATACAAATATCACGGTTCCAAGCAGAATCAATAATCCGCCAAGAATCAATATCAATCGTTTTTGTACGGTTGTCAATCCATTCTTCATCATTTCATCCCCGCTCTCTTTTTACTCTGTCTGACTGCCCTCTATCTCAGATGCTTTTTTATTCGCATCCACCACTTTATTGTAGGCAAATGTTATCGTATATGAATATTGTTTCTTCTTTGTCAGTGCTTCGTTGGTCTCGGTAATCGAGTCAATTTTCACACTGGAAATTCCATCAATTTTTTCAAGCTGAATCTGCAGGGCAGACAGCGATAAAAGTTTATCGGTACTGATTGCATTAATCGTAACTTTTTCTTCATCACTGGTAATGCTCTGAATCTTAAAGGATTTCGGGCACTGTGCTTCCATACTCTTTAACAAGGCATGAAAATGATTGTTTTTATTATCACAATATAAATCAAACACATCGAGCATTTTCCGATTCACTACCTCTTCCAGCAAGGCAGCGAATTCAGACTCTACCGGTTCCATCGCCTGTACGCGGTTCGTCCACATACGGTTGGTTTCTTTTTCCTGCAACAATCGCATCACAGAAAAGCCACCCACTAAAATACTAATCAAAAGGCAACCTGCAAAAATCAGGACTGCGCCTGTCATGGAACCTTTCTTTTCTTCTTTTTGACGCACGGCGTTGGATACAAAATGAACCGAATCAAAAACAGCTCCAAAACAGTTAATATACTGTAAAATGTAAGCGTTAATATTTACTTTACGGTTAAAGCGAACGCCTGCAAGTTCTTCCGGCGTATGTGTCTGGATTCCCAGTTCATTTGACAACAGTTCATGAATTCCTGCTACTGCACAGCCTTTTCCCATGCAAATAATTTCCTGTATCGGCCGATCTTTGTATTTGGAATTATAATATTCAATCACTCGTCCAATATTGCCAATCAGATAAGACGCATTATCTGTCACTTCAATTCTTTTATCCAATGACGGATTATTCTCCGGATTTTCTGAATTTAAGTTGTGTAAAATCACACGATTCCGTTTCAGAAGTGTATAGGCTTCTTCTTCCGTCTGCACCTGAAATACCGGTTCTTGCAAGAGAACCTCTGTAAATACGTTAATTCCATACGGAACTACTCGCTGTAGCAAAAGTTTATTATCACTGATAATATTAACAAGCGTTGCCGACTGGTTAATCTGAATCGACATTGTAACGCCCTCTTTGCTTTTAACCTGACGGCGCATCACCTGGAAAACAGCGTTTCCATCAGCATCAATTGATTCAATATGAAGTCCTGCCGCATTAGCAAGTGTGTAATAGGAATCAATCAAATCAGACGGTGCTGCAAACACCATGACATCCTGAATAAGTCCGCCCTCTTCTGTTTTCTTCGGTTCCCCCTGTTCCACATAAGAAAAAATATATTTTTCCACGTCAATCGGGAACAAATCCGACACTTTTGCCATAACTAACGGCTGGATTTTCATTTTCTTTTTAGCAATTGGAACACTGGTTTCACGGCTTGCAATCTTTCCGCTCGCTACGGTAAAAATAACATCCTTCGTGCGAATCCCTTTATCTGCACATGCTTTCCGGATGCAGGTTGCCAGTTCAGTAACCTCTATAATCATACCGTCTTTTACTGCATTTTCCGGCGTAGGAAAACGTACACAGCCATATACGGTCGGATAATTTGCCGTATATTCCATATGCACAATCTGAACTTCATTTGTACCAATTCGTACAACAATTACTTTTTTCGCCATTCATTCATCCTCCTATAATCCCTTTCGCCATTTTTACAATGCTTTATGATAAAGCACTCTAAAAATGGCAAATGTTAATATACAAAAGTACGGACGTACCAATTTAACACGGTATCGCCCCATAACAAAACAAGATAAACTCCCATCGCCAGATAAGGAGTTGTTGGAAATCTTCCTGATTTTTTATGGTATAACTGAATTCCCCCCTGAATCACTGCACCAAGCAGGCAGCCGACAATCAGTGCCAGTAAAGAATGTCCAAATCCGATACACAACCCAATACACGCCATGAATTCAATGTCGCCCAGACCAAGTCCTGCTTTTCCCGTAACCTTTTTAAACAGAAGTGCGCACATAAGTAAGAATACTCCCATAAACAAAGCTCCTGCGATGTAATACAGCCACTGTGACGCATGAAAGAATAAATGAACTACCCCAACGACAATCATCAAAATCTCACAAACAGTCGGAAACTTCATCGTCTTTAAATCCGTCACCGCAATGACTATCATGATAGAAGTAAGGACACACCAAAGGATACTGTCCGGATTCAATCCGCAGATAGCAACCACTAAAACGTATAAAATCCCGTTTGCCAGTTCGACAAGCGGATACTGAATCGAAATCTTTGCCCCGCAGTACCGGCATTTGCCACGAAGTGCCAAATAACTAAACACAGGAAACAAATCATACCACTTCAAAGGGTGCTTGCAATTCATACAATGGGAGCCCACCGTGACAACACTTTCCCCCTTTGGCATCCGGTATATGCATACATTAAGAAAACTTCCTATAATGATGCCATACAAGAATACAATTATGTAGAGGATAAAGTGTTCCAATGCCATAGCGGGCTCTCCCTTGTAAAATTCTTAATTAAATCAACTGATTATTTTGATGCCGGTGTTGTACTGAACTCTACTCCATCGGAGTCTACAACAGCCTTACTTGCGCTTTCACCAATAAACACCTTAAAGCCTTTGTTGGATTTCTGGAAATAGAATTTCTTTCCGGTACAGTTTTTAGAAGACAAACCTGCCTCTGTATCTGCAAGTGATTTTTCAAGGTAACTTTCAATCTTCTCCTTCAATTTACTCTCTAAAGAAGCAGAATCTACAGCAGTAGTCATTCCATTTACAGTTGTTGCATACTTGCTGTTAACGGATGCAGCCGACTTAAATGCAGTTGCCACCTCATTCAATGCAGCACGGTCTGTAGATTCTCTGGAACTTTCCAAGTAAGGAAGTACTACCAAAGCTACAACACCAATCAAGATTGCCATAATAGCAATAACAATGATTAACTCAATCAGAGAGAAACCCTCTCTCTCACCACTTAAATACTTCTGAATTTTTCTTCTCATAGTTACACTCTCCTTTTTTTAATTTTCCCACGACCAGTATAGGCTTAGCCGTACGGGTGACTTTATAAGTCTTATATTGTTATTATACACGAATTTCTTTAGGGTTTCAAGTGATACTTTGACGTTGTTGTCATTCTCACCGTTGAACATTTACATATTTTTCTCTCCCTTGTAACAATTCAAGGCATATACGGAATCATTATTTCCTTAATCTTCCCCTTATTTACTGTTAAATCAGCAAACTGCCCTACAATAGATTTGTCTACCCTTTTCTTCATCCATTTCTTGCTTCTCTTATATGCCTTCTCAGGACTTTCTGAAGCATCCTTTATCGTGCATTTGTCTTGTAACACTGCTTTAAAAGTCTTTGGCTCAATACTATAAATAGATCCATCACTGCCCCAATTATCCACCTTGTGATACCAAACCGTATTTCCTTTTATTTTTGTAACAATGGCATAGTCATCAAATGATTTCTTTGTTGTTGACGGCTGTATACTTTCCAACATTTTTCTGGCATAGTTTTCAACTGTAAAATATAGTGATGCTGTATTATATTCTTCCATCATTTTATTTGCAGATTTTTTATAATACTGAATATATGTCTTTCTTTTTCCTGATTTGTCTACAAGGAGTTGAATCAGCTGTTTTTTCAAGTAGTACGCCCTATACTCTTTTCCTTTAATTTTACCATAGGAAAACATTAGGTCATTTCCATGAAAATAATAAGTCATTTTCCCCTTTTCAAAGTTCAAAGTAACCATTTGATTTTTTGTTTTTAATTGTTTTGATTTCTTGTAATAAAACTGCTTGATTGTATCAATGCGCTTTGAAACAACACTTTTAGAAAAAATCTTGTGTTTATACACACTTCTTGCAGAGGCAGTTTCTCCTGTATTCATAACAACCATAACAAACAACAAAAAAATCACACTCATATGAAACAATATTTTTTTCATTTTAAATTCCTCCCATCATAATTTCCTATGCTTTTCCTGCATCCTGGTAAATCTTAAGCATTGGCATCATAACCGCTCCAATTACGCCTCCTACAATAACAGCAAGCACAACAATAATAAGTGGCTCCATAGCCGATGTGAGATTTTTGGTAGCTGTTTCCACTTCTCCTTCGTAGTATTCTGCTACTTTATCTAACATCTGCTCCGTCGTACCGGTTTCCTCGCCAATTTTAAGCATATGTGTCACCATCGGCGGAAATACACCAGACGCCTCCAGAGGCTCTGACATCGGGATCCCCTGCATAACCTCTTCACGACAATCTTTTACTGCTTTCCGAATCACCCGGTTTTCAATGACATTTCCCACAATTTCAAGGGCTTCTACCAAAGGAACACCCGACATAATAAGCGTAGACATTGTCATCGAGAACTTTGCCGCCGCATTTTTTACGGAAAAATTGCGAAACATCGGTATTTTTAAAGCGACCCGGCTGGTAAACTGTTTGCCAGGCTCCGTCTTTTTGCCACAGATAATAAAAGTAAGCAGCAAAATAAGTCCTATCGCTATCGCAATAAAATTGCTCGTCATAAAATCGCTCAGTCCAATTACCATTTTGGTCAGCATCGGCAGGTCCTCGCCCATACTTTCAAAAGTCTGCTGGAAGTTTGGAATTACTGTAGTCATCAAAACAATAATTACGCCAACTGCTACTACTAAAACAACAATTGGATAAATCATAGCAGATTTAATCATGGAATTTAATTTCATATCTTTGTCAAATTGCGTACAAATACGGTCAAACGCAATTTCCAGATTACCGGTTGCCTCACCCGCAGCAACCATATGAATCAAAAGAGACGGGAAGATTTTACTTTCCATTTCCATGGCATCTGCTAAACTGTCTCCCTTTTCCACATTTACCATGACACGGTAAAGAGCTTCTCTAAGATATTTATTTTCTGTCTGATCCTGAACCATACGCAGACCGTCAATGACGGTTACGCCCGCTGTCAAAATACTGTAAAACTGTTTACAGAAAATGGTAATATCCTTTTTCTTGACCGGATTTCCAATCGTAATATTCCAACTGGCGTTGTCAAGATCAAATGCTTCACTAAGCTCCAAAACGATGCTGCCTTCACCCTTGAGTTTGCGCATTGCCGCCTCTTCACTGACAGCTTCCATCGTTCCTTTTTTCTCTTTGCCATATTTATCTGTAATGAGATATTTATACTTTGCCAATTCATTCTCCCCTTTCTCGTGTTTTAAAAACCACCGCTCCCAAACGTAGGACCATCCCAGTCATCCATCTGCCACGAAGGTTCAGCTAACGGTGTTGGCATTTTCCCAGCCGGAATACGTCTTGCCAAATTCGACGGGTCCTGTGCAAATGTCATCGCATCCTCAGCCGTAATCTGATGTGTGCGGTAAAGCTCATAAAGCGCATCATCCATCATCATCATGCCGCTTTGTTTATTGGTCTGGATAATGGATGGTATCTGATGTGGTTTCGCCTCTCGAATCAAATTGCGGACCGCACTGTTGGCATACATAATTTCAAAGGCTGCCACGCGGCCTTTGCGGTCAGCCGTAGGCAGTAACTGCTGGGAAATAATCGCCTCCAAAAGAGTCGCTAACTGCAAACGAATCTGCGCCTGCTGATTCATTGGAAATACATCAATAATACGCTCAATCGTAGGAACCGCTCCAATGGTATGCAAAGTCGATAGTACAAGGTGTCCGGTCTCTGCCGCTGTGACCGCGGTAGCAATCGTATCTAAGTCTCGCATCTCACCAACCAGAATGATATCCGGGTCTTCTCGCAGAGCAGCGCGCAGTGCCCCTGCATAAGACTGAGTATCAATTCCGACCTCTCTCTGATTTACAATTGATTTTTCATGACTATGTAAATACTCAATCGGATCTTCCAGTGTAATAATATGTTTGTTCTGTGTCTGGTTAATAATATGAATCAAAGATGCCAGCGTCGTCGATTTACCGCTTCCTGTCGGTCCGGTAACTAAAATCAGACCACGCTTTTTCTTGACCAGTTCCAAAACGGACTGCGGCAGGCCAAGTGATTCCGGACTTGGAATTTCGGTATTCACAAGTCGGATAACAAACGACATCGTTCCACGCTGTTTGAAAATATTGACACGAAAGCGCCCCACGCCTTTAATCGCATAGGAAAAATCGACTTCTCCTTCGCGGTTAAATCGTTCTACCAGACGCCCCGGTATCATCTGTTCTACTAATGCTTTAGAATCTGCCGGAAGAATCCGTCCTTCCATCAACGTCACAAGTTCTCCGTTTACACGGCATTTCGGTGGGATACCTACCGTTACATGAACATCACTTGCGCCCATTTTTCTTGCTCGAATCAGCAAATCATCAATCGTCATTACGACCTCCCCATTTCCATTCCTGCCATTATTCTGTCGCGATGCGCTCCACTTCTGCAATGGAGGTAACTCCCTGCAAAACGAGTTTTGCCGCACCAATACGTAACGTTGTCATTCCTTCACTCAAGGCAACTTTCTGAATTTCATCGGCACCGCCGCCGGCAGCAATTACTTTTCTTACTTCCGGAGATACCGTCATAATCTCATATACACCAATTCGTCCGCGGTAACCGGTACCATTACAGAATGCACAACCCTGTCCGCCCGGCTCGTAAATCGGCTGTGTTCCTTCTCCGCGAATCCGAAGTCTCCTTTTATCTTCATCGGTTATCATCCTTTGTCTCTTACACTTCGGACACAGACGGCGCACCAGCCGCTGTGCAATAATACCAACCGTAGAATCGGCAATCAGATATGGCTCCACACCCATATCCGCCAGACGGGTAACGGTACTTGCTGCACTATTTGTATGCAGGGTACTTACTACCAAGTGTCCGGTGATTGCGGCTTTTACCGCAATACTTGCCGTCTCTTCATCTCGAATCTCACCAATCATAATGATATCCGGATCCTGACGAAGAATGGAACGAAGTGCGGATGCAAATGTAAGTCCTGCCTTTTCGTTAACCTGAACCTGATTGATTCCATCTACATCTGCCTCAACCGGATCCTCAACCGTAACTATGTTTACACTGCCCTCGTTCAACTCACTCAGTACCGTATACAACGTTGTCGATTTACCACTACCGGTAGGTCCGGTAACTAAGATAATGCCATGCGGCTGGTGAACCAGATGGTCAAACCGGCGCATCTCCACTTCCGGAAATCCAAGTTCACTTTTATCTCTCGTAAGTGCTGACTTCGATGCCAGACGCATTACAATCTTTTCTCCAAAAGTTGTCGGCAGGCTCGATACACGAATATCATATTCAACACGGTCAAAACGCTGTGTCATACGTCCATCCTGCGGTGCTCTTTTCTCAGAAATATTCATGCCGCTGATAATTTTAATACGCGCTACAATTGCATTTAATAATTCTTTTTCATAACGCATCATTTCCTGCATCACACCATCAATACGAAAACGCACACGCACGCTGTCTTCCAACGCTTCAATGTGAATATCACTTGCTCTTTCGTTCACTGCCTGCTCAATAATTTTATTTACCAGTAAAACAATCGGTGCATTATCAACTTCTTCGTTTGCTTCCTCCTGTTTTTCTCTGGCATTCTGCTGCTCCCTGCGCTCTTTGGAATACGTTTCTGCCATCTTGGCAACCTGCTCATTTCCATAATAGCGCTCAATCCCAAAACGCACATCGGACGGTGTCGCAACCATCGCCTCAATCTGCATGTTCGTCACAATCGCCAAGTCATCAATTGCGATAATATCCATCGGGTCCGCCATTGCCACACGCAGGATATTCGGATTATCCGGATCAACTTCAAACGGAACCACATTGTGCTTTCTTACAATTGTCTCCGGCAAAAGTGAAATTACTTCCGGTGCAATTTTTGCCTCGCGGATTTTTGCTATCGGATAGCCCATCTGCTGATGAAGAGCTTCTACAATTTCGTTTTCATCGGTAAATTTTAACTCAATCAATGTCTCGCCAAGCTTCAAACCAAGTTCTCTCTGCTTTTTGAGCGCTTCCCCAAGCTGTTCACTGGTAACCACGCCGGCATCTACCAGCAAATCGCCAAGTCTCTTACGTTTTCTGCCAATCATATGGATTCACCTTAATTTTCTGTATTTGCTTCTTCTTTTGCGTTTTTGTTTTTACGAAGTTTAATACCAACCGCAATGCCGGCAGCCGCTGTTGCTCCGAACATAACCAAACGAATCAAATAATACCCCAATGCTTCCAGAATTGTTCTTTCCATTCTACACACCTTCCTTATTCTTATTGATTTAACGTTTATCTGCGATTTGCCAACTCTCTGGTGATGTCTTCCCAAGTCAGACCACATTCTGCCATAAGTACCATCATATGATAGAGGAAATCAGCAATCTCATACTTTAACTCTTCTGCATTTGGATTCTTCGCCGCAATAATAATTTCCGACGCTTCTTCCCCGCATTTTTTCAAAATTTTATCAATTCCCTGCGTAAACAGATAATTGGTATACGAACCCTCTTTCGGATTTTTCTTTCGGTTTTCAATCGTCTCAAAATCTTCCTGTAAAATCGTTAATGGATTGGTATCAATGTAATCTTTCTTTGCCAGTTCTTTGAAAAAGCAGCTGTAAGAACCGGTATGACAGGCAGCACCAACTTGATGCACTTTTGCCAGAATCGTATCGTTATCACAGTCTAACGAAAGTTCTTTTACATACTGATAATGGCCGGAGGTGTCTCCTTTGCACCATAATTTTTGACGGCTTCTGCTGAAATACGTCATCTTTCCGGTCTCACAGGTAGCCTGATATGACTCTTCGTTCATATAGGCAAGCATCAGCACCTGACCCGTACGGTAATCCTGCACGATACAAGGAACTAATCCTTTATCATCTGTTTTAAATTCTGAAAATGGAATGGCACTTTTAAATGTATTCATCTCAATACCGGCCTCTTCCATATTTCGTTTTACCTTGAACAAATCGCGGCGCTCAAAATAATTGGTTGCCACGCCCTGTACCTCATCAATTTTCAGCAAATCTTCCAAATCGTTGCGGAGCAGACTGTCTCGAATCAGAAAGTTCTTTCCGCTTGCTTTTATTCTGCGGTTTAATGGTTCTCCGGTATTTACATGTTTCAATAAAAGTGTCGATACCGGAAAAGCAATTTTTTCAAATGGAAGCCCTTCATCCACTTCCACAAGAATTTTATCTTCACCAAATCTGGCTGCAGCTTCTTTAATCACACCTTCATCCGGGCAGATTTCGTATTTCACAACTACGCGGTCCGCTCCTGTGTAAAATGCTTTTTTTACATCTTCAAAACGGGCTGCATACATGCCAACAATAAATGGTATATCAATTTTTTTATCAATCTCTTTTAAGGTTGCTAAAAATTCTTCTCTTTCTTCTGTTATTTTGGAGTAATTGTATAAAAACAATTCATCTGCTCCTGCAAAACAATAATCTTCTGCCATCGTCACTACATTAGCAGCTAATTCATTCTCCCCGTTAATAAAGGGAATCAGTTTTTTATAAGACACGTCTCTTCCTCCTCTATCATTTAAAGAACGCCCTTTGTTGAAAGGACTCCTTCAATTCTGTCATCTACTTTTGAAGCCATATCCATCGATTTTGCAACCGCTTTAAACATCGCCTCTACTACATGGTGAGTGTTTTCTCCTGCTAACTGCTTAATGTGCAGATTCATCTGTGCACCGCTTGCTAATCCCATAAAGAACTCTTTCACCACTTCCGTCTCCATCGTACCAAGCCGCTGTGCTTTTAGCTCAGCGTCATAGGCAAAATACATGCGTCCCGAAAAATCAAGAGAAGCAAGCACCAGTGCATCGTCCATCGGCAATACAAAATAACCAAAACGGGCAATTCCCTTTTTGTCACCTAATGCTTTCAAAAACGCCTGTCCTAAAACAATTCCGGTATCCTCTACCGTATGATGGGCGTCCACATGGGTATCTCCCTGTACCGATACTGCCAAATCAAACAAACCATGTTTGGCAAATCCCTCCAGCATATGGTCAAAAAAGCCAATTCCGGTATGTATGTCATACTGACCGGTTCCATCCAAATCCAGTTCGATAACAATTTCCGTCTCCTTGGTATCCCGCTCGCACCGCGCAAAACGACTCATGTTCTTCTCTCCTTTCACTTACGCAACATATCATTTTTATTATATCGTTTTCCCTTGTAAAAAGCAAGGTTTTCGGTCAAGTATCCGAATTATTTTCAAGCCAGCTTTTATACAAATCCGGTCTTCTCTCACGTGTGCGCATAATGGACTGCTCTTTGCGCCATTCATTAATTTTTTCATGGTGTCCGCTCATCAAAACATCCGGTACTCTGCGCCCTAAAATTTCAACCGGTCTTGTATACTGCGGATATTCTAACAGACCATCCGAAAAACTTTCCGTCTCCGCAGACTCCTCATTGTTTAACACGCCGGGAACCAGTCTGGCAATCGCATCCATCATCACAAGTGCCGGCAGTTCTCCGCCTGTCAGTACATAATCACCAATTGACACATAATCTGTCACAATTTCTTCCAGCACACGCTCATCCACGCCCTCATAGTGGCCGCACAAAAAGACAAGCACATCTTCTTTTGAAAAATCTTTCGCAATTTTCTGAGAAAAAACATCACCCTGCGGTGTCAAATAAATAACACGTGGTCTTTTCCCCGCTTCACTGCATATCTGCTCATAACAACGGTAAATCGGCTCTGCCTCCATCACCATACCAGCGCCCCCGCCATACGGATAATCATCCACTTTTCCATGCTTATTGAGCGTATAATCTCGTATATTCATTACCTGCAGAGAAATCAGTCCATCTGCCATGGCACGCCCCATAATACTCGTGTTCATCGCCTGTTCAATCATTTCCGGAAATAACGTCATTACGTAATATTTCATTCTATCAGCCCTTTCATGACATGTGCTCTTACAATTCCTTCTTTTGTATCCACTTTCTTGATACAGTCCGGGATAACCGGGAAAAGCACTTCTTTTCCCTCTTTTGTCTCAATTACAAATACGTTGTTTGCTCCGGTTTCCATAACATCTGTTACTTTGCCGATTTCTTCTTCGGTATCCTCGTTAATAACAACGGCTCCGGGAACATCACAAAGATAATACTGCCCCTCTTTAAGCGGAAGTGCATTATCTCTCGTAACCATCAAATCGCATTTACGGAACCGCTCAACATCATTTATATTATTAAATTCTTTAAATTTCAAAATTACAATATTTTTAAAATATTTCACACTCTCCACATGAAGCGTTATATTTCCCTCTTTTGTAATCAAAATAACCTCATCACATTTTTTAAAACGTTTTACATCATCCGTTGTCGGGAATACTTTCACTTCCCCTTTGATCCCATGCGTTGTTGTCACAACACCAATTCGCAGTAAATCTTCCATAATTCATCCTTTCCCTCTTTTTGGTAAGATACAAAACACCCCGCAGACAAAAGCCCGCAGGGTATTCATGACGCGAGAACACGCCTCATCCTTATTGAATGTCAACCATAATCTTCTTGTCACCTTTAGAACCGGCGGCACGGACAACGGTACGAATTGCTTTCGCAATACGTCCCTGTTTACCAATCACTTTACCCATGTCTTCCGGTGCTACCGTAAGATTCAAAACAATCTGTTTTTCATCTTCTGTCTCCGTGACAACGACATCTTCCGGACTGTCTACTAATGCACTAGCAATCACTTCTACTAATTCTTTCATTACCAGCCCTCCTATTTCTCAATACCTGCCTGTTTGAACAAACGTGCAACTACGTCTGTCGGCTGAGCACCATTCTGCAACCATTTCTTTGCTGCTTCCTCGTCTACCTTTACAACACATGGTTCCTGATTTGGGTCATAAGTACCAATCTCAGCGATGTTTCTTCCATCTCTAGGAGATCTCTCATCAGCAACTACAATTCTATAAAATGGTGATTTCTTCTGCCCTAATCTTTTCAATCTGATTTTTACTGCCACGTCTTTCACCTCCTTATTCTAATCTAAAAATCTATCTCCAAAAAATTTCCAAAGAAATTCTTTTTGGATATCATATTACATCCCGCCAAACGGGAACTTAAAGCCGCCAAATCCGCCTTTTCTGCGTCCTTTTCCAGACATCATGCCAGACATCTGTTTCATCATCTTACGGCTCTGTTCAAACTGTTTCATCAGACGGTTTACCTCGCTGATGTCTACACCGGCACCTTTTGCAATGCGGCGTTTTCTCGATGGATTAATGATTCCCGGATTTGTCCGCTCCTCAATTGTCATGGAGTAAATAATTGCCTCCGTTCCTTTGAGGGCATTGTCATCAATTTCTAAATCCGCAGGTAACCCCATGCCCGGAAGCATGCTGAGAATACTGCTTAAACCGCCCATCTTCTTCATCTGCTGCATCTGCTCTAAAAAGTCATTAAAATCAAATTCAGCTTTTTTAATCTTCTTTGCCATCTCGGCGGCTTTTTGTTCATCAATCTGCTCTTCTGCTTTTTCAATCAGCGACAGCACATCGCCCATGCCAAGGATTCGGGACGCCATGCGGTCCGGATAAAACTGCTCCAAATCGGATAACTTTTCACCCATACCGACATAATAAATCGGTCGTCCGGTCACGGCACGAATTGAAAGTGCCGCACCACCTCTGGTATCACCGTCAAGTTTTGTAAGAATGACGCCATCCACATGTAACTTTTCATTAAAGGATGATGCTACATTCACCGCATCCTGACCGGTCATTGAATCCACAACCAAAATGGTCTGATGAACTTCTACCTGCTCTTTTATCTTCGCGAGTTCCTCCATCATGTCCTCATCAATATGAAGACGTCCGGCGGTATCGAGAATCACTACATTATTTCCGTTTGCCTTTGCGTGCTCCACACCGGCTTTTGCAATATCCACCGGATTGTGATTCGTTCCCATCGAAAATACAGGAACTTCCTGCTTGTCTCCATTTATCTGTAACTGCTCAATCGCAGCCGGACGATAAATATCACACGCAACTAAAAGCGGTCTTTTTCCTTTTGCCTTTAACTTTCCGGCAATTTTCGCTGTCGTAGTCGTTTTACCGGCACCCTGGAGACCACACATCATAATAACCGTAATCTCATTGCCGGGAAGAAGGTCAATTTCTGTGGTTGTTTCTCCCATCATCTTGACCAGTTCTTCATTTACATATTTAATAACGGTCTGTCCGGGCGTAAGACTATTGAGTACATCTTCCCCGGTCGCACGCTCCTGTACCGCTTTGACAAACTGCTTTACTACTTTAAAGTTTACATCTGCTTCAAGTAAAGCCATCTTTACTTCACGGAGTGCAGTCTTAACATCTGCTTCCGTCAAGCGTCCTTTACTTCGCAGACCCTTGAATACATTTTGAAGTTTAGCCGTCAAATTATCAAATGCCACGAGTAATCCCCTTTCTTTATATCAGTTCATATATCTCTTCGGCGAGTGTTGTAATCTGTCCTGCCGTTTGTTCATCAAAATTTTCTTTTGCAATACTTTCAATCTCACCAAGTTTGTCCTTTGTCAGCTGAAATTTTTCAATCAAATGTAGTTTTTCTTCGTACCCCTTTAAACGAGTGCGGCATCTCTTTACAATGTCATATACACCCTGCCTGGTAATATCCCGCTCTTTCGCAATCTCGCTCAATGAAAGATTACTTAAAACGTAATCCTCAAATACGACACGATTACTCTCCTTGAGCAGAGCACCGTAAAAATCATACAAATACGATAATTCTACAATCTCATCTAACTCAGATAACGATTTTTCCTTCGACATAAAAGCACCACCTGTAAAGTTTTTTTCTTTACAGGTGGTAAGTATAGCGTATTTGACTGGTGTTGTCAAGACTTTTCTTTGTTTTTCTCTGACCTTTTTGAAAGAGTGTGCGGCACCTCCACAATATCGAAATATGCCGGAATTGCTGCCTCTTTAGCAAGAGCATTGTATTTTTTCAAAATACGGTTAGCTACCATCACACCATCTTCTTTCGTCGCATCCATAAGAACAACCACCTGCTGAGTGGAACTAAAGCGGCTTGTCACATCTCCTCTGCGCAGTGACCGTACAATGGCTGACTCCAAAATCACTAACGAATCTTCAATTCGCTCCAGTGATATTTCTTTATCTTCCGGCAGTTCCATGGATAATAAAACAACCTGTACATGCTGTCCGTTTCTCTCCACATTTCGAGCAATAAACTGGTAAATAAATGAAAAACGGTCGTATTCTACTGCATAAGCACCCGGACGATATTTCCTTTCGGTTACCTGCCGCATCAACTGGTCTAAATCCATCTGACAACCGGTCTGTCTGTTATTTTTCAAATCTTCCGGCATGGATTCAAACAGATGATACGCGTCTTTCCCATTATTTTTTACATAATATAAAGCCTGATCAGCTTTTTCATATAACTGCTCGCAATCCAGTTCCTCACCACCGTAATATTTTGTCATGATTCCAATGGAAACGGAACACATACTGCATCCCATCTCCGTTCTGATTTTTGCAAAATCTTTAATAATACTTTCCGCACGTTTGCAAATGACACGTTCCTCCTCTAACTCAAAGAAAAAAACTGCAAACTCATCCCCGCCCATGCGGCAGACAAAATCATCATCTCTTGTGTTTTCCCGAATAACATCAGCAAATGCCTGAATCAGTTCATCGCCGGTTTTATGCCCATATGTATCGTTGACCTGTTTGAAATTATCCAAATCCATCATAAAAAATGTTCCGCAGGATTTCGAAGACAACAGATAATTATTTATTTTATCTTCAAAATACCGACGGTTTAGAAAATCGGTCAGTGAATCGCGTTCCAATTCGCTCTGAGTCTCCAGCACAGTTTCAGTAAAAACCTGACGAAGCAGTTCATTTGCCTCATTCAGTTCTCCTTCACCCTTCAATTCACCCTCCGCTCGGTCTTCATCAATCGTAAAACCTTCCTCCAAAAGCTCAAGAAAAGTATCTACGATTTCCGGGTCAAATTGCGTTCCTCGTCCCCGAATAAGCTCCTGTATCGCATGTTCCTTGGAAAAATGTTTACGATACGCCCGGTCTGCCGTCATTGCTTCGTAAGCGTCCGCCACCGCAATAATGCGTGACACCTCAGGGATTTCATCGCCGCAGATTCCCACATAGCCATTTCCATCATACCATTCATGATGGTATCTCACACCTTCCTCAAGTCCCGGAACAAATCTCGTATTCTGCACAATCTGTGCACCAATTTCGGCGTGTTTTTTTACATTTTCATATTCCTCTTTCGTGAGTTCTGAAGCCTTATTTAAAATAGTATCCGGCGTAGACACCTTACCAATATCGTGTAAAAGCGCAATATAATAAAGTTCCTCTTTTTCTTTATCCGAATAACCGAGTTTTGCAGCAATGCCCCTGCAGTAGAGCGCAACGCGCAGCGAATGTCTCCTTGCATAACGGTCTTTGGCATCCACCGTGTGAGCAATCGTAACCATCGACTGCAAAAACAGCCGGTCAATCTGCTCTTTTTGTTTCGCGATCAAATGCGCCTGCTGTTTTCGGAGTACGGAAAGTTCGACAATATGCGCAATCCTTGCCTTTAAAACCTGCGGTTCAAAGGGAAGCGAAATAAAGTCAATCGCACCTTCTTCTAATCCCCTAAGTTCACTCTGTATATCTTTCACATTCATCATTAAAATGACAGGAATTTCTTTTGTTTCTTTATCCTCTTTTATCCGGCGGAGAACTTCGTAGCCATCCATTCCAAACATATTCGCATTCATAAGAATCAAATCCGGAATTTCCGACTTCAGGCAATCCAGCACACTCATTCCTGTCTGAACCAATGTTACATCATAAATGTCACCTAAAATAGTTTCCATATATCGCAACGCCACCTTCGTATTATCGGCAGCTAAAATCTTCGGTTTTTGCATCATACCGTCATCCCCTCATGTTCCTGCAAACGAGCAAGCGTCGTCGAAATGCCAAACTCATCGCAGACTTTTTTATATGCATCCATATTCCCTTGTTTTTTATCTGTCTTTACAGCCCGTATCAACAGATTTTTCGGTGTATGCTCTAATTCAATAAATTCCAATATTTGTGTTTCATATCCTGCCTGCTCCAGCAGATTTGCCCGCAGTGCATCCGTCATCAAAGCAGCCATCCGCTCTTTGATAATCCCATATTTAAATATCGGCTGCATTCGGTCATTTTTTAACTGTGCATTTACCTCATGCTGGCAGCACGGAACCGATAAAATCACTTTTGCACCCCAGCGGATCGCCTTGTCTAACGCAAAATCTGTCGCTGTATCACAAGCATGAAGCGTCACGACCATATCGACCTGATTCACTCCCTCAAAAGAGCTGATGTCGCCCTCTAAAAAGGTAAGTTCCTCATAGCCAAACCGCTTGGCAAGCTCATTGCAGTGTTGTATCACATCGGATTTTAAATCCAGTCCTATCATGCGGACACGATATCCATTCATGATTTTCAGATAATAATACATAGCAAACGTAAGATAGGATTTTCCACATCCGAAATCAACAATCGTTAATTCTTTATCCTTTGGCAGTTTATCGGATACATCTCTGATAAATTCCAGAAAGCGGTTAATCTGTCGGAATTTTTTCTGTTTTTTATCCCGGATTCTGCCATCTTCTGCCTGAACTCCAAGTTCAATCAGAAAAGGAATTGGTTCATTTTCCGGCAAAATATATTTCTTTTTGCGGTTATGTGATAAAACAAGTGGTTTTTCACTCTTTTTGTTTTTTCCCTTTATTGTTATTTTCCCTTTTTTGCTTATCAATATTGTATACTGTTTTTCCGTTGTAAAGAACTGCATCTGACGGTAAATGGGCACGAGTTCGGAAAGAATATAGTTTTTCGCCTCTTCTTTTGCATAGTTAAGATGAAAATCCTGATTATTCTGGTATCTGGCGAACTGAAACATAAGCGTTCCTTTATCCTCATAGCAGCGTACATCCACTTTTCCGGCAAAATCTCCCTTCTTGGGATTACTGATTATCATATGCACGAAATTCTGTCCAAGACACTGCTCCAATACTTCTTCTAATTCCATCACCATGGTACCTCCTTGTATACATTCTGATAGCAAAAATAGCCCTCGGACTCAAAATCCGAGGGCTCATCTTATCCTTTTATACCGGGTAAGTCTGATTCTCTTTATCTGCTAATGTAGCATCTACTTTCGTCCGCTGTGCTTCACGATATTTGAAGAAATCAACTGCAACCTGTGGGAACAGAGCATAGGATAATACATCTTCATCCTGCTCTTTCCACTGTGACATCTCTGCCTCAAGTTTTTTAAGCTGTGGCTCGATCAAATCAGCCGGACGACATGTAATCGGTTTTGTATCGCCGATACATTTCTTCTGAACTTCCGGATTAAATGGTTTAACTGTCTGTCCAAATTCACCGGACAAAAGTTTTTTGGATTCTTTCGTTACCATCTTGTAACGCTCACCGGAAACTACATTTAATACTGCCTGAGTACCAACAATCTGGGACGATGGTGTAACCAATGGTGGCTCACCAAAGTCTTTTCTTACGCGTGGCACTTCCTCAAGCACCTGCTCATACTTATCTTCCTGTCCCATTTCTTTCAGCTGGGAAACAAGGTTCGAAAGCATACCGCCGGGAACCTGATAACGAAGAGTATTGATATTTACACCAAGTACTTTCGTATTCATAAGACCGCTTTCCAATGCTTCCTCACGCATTGGACGGAAATATTCAGCGATTTCAGATAAAAGGTTCTGGTCAAGTCCGGTATCGTATGGTGTTCCACGGAATGTCTCAACCATAACTTCGGTAGCCGGCTGGCTTGTACCAAGAGCAAATGGACTCATCGCTGTATCAATAATATCACATCCTGCTTCTACTGCTTTCAAATAAGTCATAGAAGCAACACCGGATGTGTAGTGTGTATGAAGGTCAATCGGAATTTCAACGGATTCTTTCAATGCCGTTACAAGTTCCGTTGCTTTATATGGTGTCAAAAGACCGGCCATATCTTTGATACAGAGTGATTTCGCACCCATATCTTCAATTTTCTTTGCAATATCTTTCCAGTAATCCAGTGTATAAGCATCACCAAGTGTATAAGAAAGGGCAATCTGTGCATGTCCTCCCTCTTTGTTAGCTGCTTTTACCGCTGTCTCAAGGTTACGAATATCATTCAGACAGTCAAAAATACGGATAATATCAATTCCGTTGGCGATCGATTTCTGAACAAAATATTCTACTACATCATCGGCATAATGATTATATCCCAAAATGTTCTGTCCACGGAATAACATCTGCAATTTTGTATTTTTGAATCCGTCTCTTAACTTACGCAGTCTTTCCCATGGGTCTTCTTTCAAAAAACGAAGGGATGCGTCAAATGTTGCACCGCCCCAGCACTCTACGGAGTGGTAACCAACTTTGTCCATTTTATCGACAATCGGAAGCATCTGTTCTGTTGTCATACGAGTCGCAATCAATGACTGATGTGCATCACGAAGTATCGTTTCCGTAATTTTAATCGGCTTTTTCTTAATCTCTGCCATTTTCTATATCCTCCTTATACTCCATAAATTGCCATAAACACACCGGCTGCTACCGCAGTACCGATAACACCTGCTACGTTTGGTCCCATCGCATGCATCAAAAGGAAGTTTGTCGGATCTGCTTCCGAACCAACTTTCTGGGATACACGTGCTGCCATAGGAACCGCCGATACACCGGCAGAACCAATCAATGGATTGATTTTTCCTCTGGTTACTAAACACATTAATTTACCAAACAATACACCGGCTGCTGTTCCGAATGCAAATGCAACCAGACCAAGAACTACGATTTTCAATGTTGCTACATTAAGGAATGCAGAACCTGTCGTCGTAGCACCAACGGATGTACCAAGCAAAATAACTACGATATACATCAAAGCATTCGATGCTGTCTCTGTCAACTGGCCTACTACGCCGGATTCTTTGAACAAGTTACCAAGCATAAGCATACCAACAAGTGGTGCAGTACTTGGAAGAATCAGACATACAATAACCGTAACGATAATTGGGAAGAGGATTCTCTCCAGTTTGGATACCGGACGGAGCTGCTCCATCTTGATTTCTCTTTCCTTTTTCGTTGTCAAAAGTTTCATGATAGGCGGCTGAATAATCGGAACAAGTGACATATAGGAATATGCCGCCACCGCAATACTACCCATCAAATGCCCCTGCTGCAATTTGCCGGCAAGGAAAATGGATGTCGGTCCATCAGCACCACCGATAATCGAAACAGCTGCTGCTTCACCACCATTGAAGCCCCACAAAAGAGCAAGGATATATGCGGCGAAAATACCAAACTGTGCCGCCGCACCAAGAAGAAAGCTCTTTGGATTGGCAATCAACGGACCGAAGTCTGTCATCGCACCAACGCCGAGGAAAATCAGCGATGGCAAAATACTCCATTCATCTAACTTAAAGAAGTAATTTAACAGTCCACCATCCTGAATAATCAGCGGATAAATATTTGCCAAGAGCATACCAAACGCAATTGGCAGTAAGAGCAAAGGCTCATAGCCTTTTTTGATTGCTAAATATAAGAAGATAAAAGCAACCAATATCATGACATAGTTTCTCCAGTCAATACCGTCCTGGAAAAACGCTGTCTGTCGAATAAGATTTTCTATTACTTCCATTTAGTTTACCTCCGGTTCTTTTCATTTGCTGAATCAGTCCATAGTAGCCAGTACATTTCCTGCCTCAACCATATCACCAGAGTTCACATTGATACTTGCAATTGTACCATCCTGAGGTGCTACTACCTCATTTTCCATCTTCATAGCTTCGAGAAGAAGAATTACATCGCCTTTCTTTACACTCTGTCCGACATCTGCTTTTACAGCAAGAATTTTACCAGGCATTGGTGCTGTTACTTCAACAGAACCAGCACTACCGGATGCTGCCGGTGCTTTCGGAGCAGGAGCTTGTGCCGGTGCAGGAGCAGGTGCTGCCGCCTGAGCAGGTGCTGCCGGTGCTGCTGCGCCGCCTGCCTTCTCTTCTACTGTAACATCATATACGGTTCCATTTACTGTAATTGTATAACTTTTCATGTCAATATCCTCCTTAATTGAACGTACGTTTTTTTATTGAACGAATTACAAGTCCGTCTGCCGGTACACAAACACCGGTCTCAGCTTCCATCTGTGCTGCTATCGCTGCGGTAATTACCGCAATAATCTGGGTGTTATCCGAAACAGGTACTTCCTGTTTTGCTACAGCTTTTGCTGCCGGTTTCTCCTGTTTTGCTGCTTCCGGTTCCGCTTTCTTTTTCTCGAACATCTTTGGCACATATTTCAAGAGAAAGATAATGATGGAAATAAGAATCAATACAACAAATACCGTTCCCATACCAATCAAGGTGTTCATTACGGCCTCACCGGGACCCACGGTAGCATTTACTTTTTCTAAATCAAGCAATAACATCCTATCACCTCATTCCGAACATCTGTAATGCATAAATTAAGTGTTTCCGAATTTCACTGCCGGAAATCACATTATCCACATAACCTCTCTTTGCTGCCGCTGTGGCACCATCCTGAAGTGTATCAAACTCTTTTGCCTTTTCTTCCAATGCTTCTTTGGTATTTGCTGCCTGTGAAATTTCATCTTCACAGAGAATCTGCGCTGCAACTTTGGCATCCATAACACCAACTTTTGCAGAATCTAGGGCAAGAACCAAATCCGCTCCAATATGTTTGGAGTTCATTGACACATAAGCACTTCCGTATGCCTCACCTGTAATCACGTTAATACGCGGAACATCAGCACTTGCAAATGCATATGTCAAATCTGCAACTGCCTGAGAAATCGTTTTTTCTTCCTGCATATCTGCTGCATACTCTTTTACATTTGTTAAGGTAACAACCGGAATATTAAATGCGTCACAGAAATACATAAACTGCTCTGCTTTCTTACAGCCGGCAGTTGAAAGAATGCCTTCTTTCGCATTTGCAATCGCACCTACTGTAACTCCATCTAAGGAAAGAAGTCCGGTTACCATTTCTTTTCCATATTCTGCTTTTAATTCCACAAATTTTGTATCATCGGCAATCTGTGTCAAGGCAGCTTTTGCATCCGTTGCATAACCATCAAAGCCATCCAGTACACGATTTGGATCATCCGAATTTTCAACAACCACTGCTGCTCCTGCATTTGCCGGAAGTAAATCAATTAAGCTGCGGATTGTTGTAAATACTTCCTGTTCATTCTCACATACAATGTCCGCATTTCCACATTCTGCCTGGAATGCAGCATCGCTTGTGTCACATTTCTCAATACGGTTTCCTGCAATCGCATTTGGTGAATTTACAAACAGTTTTCCGTTTGTCTTTTCGATAATTGTAATATCACCTAATTTGGATGAAATCGCAACACCACCGCCACAAGAACCTAAAACTGCACTAATCTGAGGGATTACACCGGATGCATTCACTTTCGCCATGTAAATGTCGCCAAATCCGGCCAATGCGTCCATCGCCTCCTGTACCCGGATACCGGCACAGTCAATCAGTCCGATAACCGGTGCGCCCGCTTTCATCGCCATCTCATAAATTCCGGCGATTTTCTTCGCGTGCATCTCACCTACAGAACCATTCAAGGCGGTTACATCCTGACTGTAGATATAGACCAGATTTGAATTTACAACACCGTAACCGGTAATCACACCGTCTGCCGGCACTGCTTTTTCCTGCATGTTAAAATCGGTATTACGTTTGGTAATCATGCCACCGATTTCAACAAAACTGTTGGCATCAACGAGAGATTCGATACGTTCTCTTGCTGATAATTTTGCTGAGTTACTCATTTGCAGCCCTCCACTTTCTGTATTATTGTTTATATAAAACTCAAATTTTATCCAATTGTAATTGTAACGCTTTTTCAACCCCTTGGCAACAACTATTTGAATTATTTTTTCAAATTCCTCATATACTGTAAAAAAATGTCTGGTGGCCTTTTTATGAAACAAAAAAAATGCTTTGCCATCCTTTTATTATGTGCCCTGACCGCATTCCATATTCTGTGGGACAGACAATTTAGCTCCACCGATTCTTCGGATTTTGTTCCTGTTCTGCCGGAGCCTGTCATTCAAATCAACGCCATGGAGCAGACACCAAATCCACTTATTTTACACGCCTCCTATGCCTGCCTGATGGATGCCGGTTCCCATCGCATTCTATATAGTAAAAACACGGACAAAAAAGTGCCAATGGCAAGTACCACAAAAATCATGACCGCCCTTTTAGCACTGGAGTCAAATAAGCTTAACGATGTGGTCATTGCAAGCAAAAAGGCAGCCGGGATGCCAAAAGTCCATCTTGGTATGCAGCCCGGAAGACAGTATTATATGAAAGATCTTTTGTACTCTCTCATGCTGGAATCCCACAATGACACGGCAGTCGCAATTGCCGAACACCTTGGCGGCTCTGTTTCCGGTTTCGCAGCAAAAATGAATCAGAAGGCAAACCTTCTTGGCATGTCTTCGACTCATTTTATCACACCAAACGGACTCGACGCAAATGGTCATTACAGCACTGCTTCGGATATGTGTAAGCTCGCTTCCTATGCTATAAAAAACAAAGACTTCCTTTCTCTGGTGCAGACAAAATCTCATTCTTTTTCTGACTGCTCCGGAAAGTACCACTACAGTCTGACAAACCATGACGCTTTCCTTTCTTATTATGAAGGCGCGCTCGGTATCAAAACCGGATTTACCGGAAAAGCCGGTTACTGTTTTGTCGGAGCCGCAAAGAAAAACGGCATCACGCTTACCAGTTGTGTTCTTGCCAGCGGATGGCCGCCAAACAAGTCATTCAAGTGGAGTGACACAAAGAGTTTAATGGATTATGGTTTTTTTTATTTTCAGAAAACACCGCTTCCGGTTCAAAACCTTGCCCTTGCCAAAATCCCGGTAAAGGATGGCAAAAAAAAGTTTGTATCTCTCAAACCGATTATCCCGAAAGAAACACTTACTGCTTCCTTTGATTCTTTGAAAATCGTATACCGGATTCCGACTGCACTTTGTGCGCCAATACGAAAAAACACACCCATCGGAAGCATTTCTTTCTATATAAATAATAAACTTTTTCAGAAAACCGAGGTTTTCCCGTCAGAAAGCATTGAAAAATCCTGTTTTTCTGATACAATAGAACAAGTGTTGAATCAATGGATGGATATCTTTTGCCTATCATAAAAAATATTTTCAAAAAAACTCTTTACTTTTGAAAGTAAACATGATATGGTATACGCATAGTACGTTTTACAAGAACGAAGGTGTTCTCATTCATGGGGACACCTTTCTTTTTTGTCAGGCGTCTGCAATTCAAATAACATGGGAAGGAAGGAATTAACTATGCAAAAAAATGTAATCGAAGATGTTTTTGGAACAAAAGTTTTTAACGACGATGTCATGCAGGAATACCTGCCAAAGAAGACATACGCCCAGTTGAGGGATACCATTGAAAATGGTGAGGAGCTGGCTCCTGAAGTAGCAAACGTGGTTGCTCATGCAATGAAAGAATGGGCATTAAAAAACGGTGCTACTCATTATACCCACTGGTTCCAGCCAATGACCGGTGTAACAGCCGAAAAACATGACTCATTCTTAAGTCCGGAATCCAATGCACACGCTGTACTTGAGTTCTCCGGTAAAGAATTGATTAAAGGTGAACCAGATGCTTCTTCTTTCCCATCCGGCGGACTCCGTGCTACATTCGAAGCCAGAGGTTATACTGCATGGGATTGTACATCACCGGCATTTCTCCGTGAGGATGCAATCGGTACGGTTCTTTGTATTCCTACCGCATTCTGCTCTTATACGGGAGAGGCACTTGACAAAAAGACTCCTCTTCTCCGCTCGATGGAAGCAATCAGCAAACAGGCTGTCCGCGTTCTGAACTTACTTGGCGATGAGGATGTTACCAATGTAAAATGTTCCGTTGGACCGGAGCAGGAATATTTCTTAATTGACAGAGAACAGTTTTTACAGCGTGACGACTTAATCTTTACCGGTCGTACATTGTTTGGACATATGCCGCCAAAAGGACAGGAATTGGATGACCACTACTTTGGTACAATCCGCGAGCGTCAGGCAGCATTTATGCGTGAATTAAATGATGAATTGTGGAAACTTGGCATTTTGTCAAAAACACAGCATAACGAAGTGGCTCCTGCTCAGCATGAGATGGCTCCGATTTACAGCACAGCAAACATTGCAACTGACCACAACCAGTTAGTTATGGAGACAATGAAAAAAGTGGCACGCCGTCACAATTTTGAGTGTCTTCTTCACGAGAAGCCATTTGCCGGCGTAAACGGTTCCGGAAAACATGATAACTGGTCTTTGGTTACTAATACAGGAAAGAACTTATTAAGTCCCGGCAAAACACCATATGATAACAAACAGTTCCTTCTGTTTTTATCCGCTGTTATCGCTGCTGTAGATGATAATGCCGCACTGTTACGTATGTCTGCTTCCAATCCTGGAAATGACCATCGCCTTGGTGCAAATGAGGCACCTCCGGCTATCATTTCTATTTTCCTCGGCGAGCAGTTAGAGGATATCGTAGAGCAGATTTTACAAAATGGTACTGCTACTCACAGTAATAAGGGCGAGCGTATGGATATCGGTGTACACACCATCCCACCAATCAAAAAGGATGCAACTGATCGTAACCGTACATCACCATTTGCCTTTACCGGAAATAAATTTGAGTTCCGTATGGTTGCTTCTTCCATGTCAATTGCCGGTGCAAATACCGTACTTAATGCAACAGTTGCTGATGTACTTCAGAGTATGGCTGACCGCATGGAAAAAGCAGATGACTTAGATAAGACTGTAGATGAAATTATTTACGAGACATTGAAAGAACATCAGAAAGTAATCTTTAACGGAAACGGTTACTCCGATGAGTGGATTGCAGAAGCTGAAAAACGTGGTCTTCCAAACGTAAAAACAATGGTAGATGCAACTGCTTCTCTTCTCTATCCAAAAACCATCGAGATGTTTGAGAGACAGCATGTTTATACAAAGACTGAGCTTGAGTCTCGTGCAGAGATTAACTACGAAGCTTACGCAAAAGCAATCAACATCGAAGCTAAGACAATGATTCATATGGCTTCTAAGGAATATATCCCAGCCATCATTAGTTATGTAACAAGTCTTGGTGATTCAATTAACAGCATTTCTGCTGCTTGTGCAGAAGCAGACTTGTCCGTTCAGAAAGATTTGCTTACTACATGCTCTTCTCTCCTTGCAAAAGCACAGACTGCTCTGTATGCTTTGAAAGATGCAGACAAGAAAGCAAACGCTATGGAAGAAGGAAAAGAACAGGCCGAATTCTTCCGTGACACCGTATTTACCGCAATGGCAGAATTACGTGCACCAATTGATGAGTTGGAAATGATTGTTGACAAAGAGTACTGGCCGGTACCATCTTACGGTGATATGTTGTTTGAAGTTTAATAGAAATCAGAATATGACCCAAAAATCCTCCCGCATATTTGCAGGAGGATTTTTATTTAAGCATTTTTAGCAAGATACTCTCTCACTTCAATTAAATCCGGGAAAATCATGTAGGACAATTGTTCCATTTCTTCTGTTGGCTTTAACATATCCGGCACATGCAGAACTTTAAGTCCGGCCGCAGCCGCCGAGCGGACACCATTGTGCGAATCTTCAATTGCATATGTGTCCTTTGGATTTATTTGCATCTTTTCACATACATCTAAGTAAATGTCTGGTTCCGGTTTACTTTTTTCTACCATGTCACCGCCAACTATAACCTCAAAGAAATCATATAAATTCGTCGCTTTTAACATTTCTTCCACACGCTGAACACGTGTCGAGGACGCCAGACCAACCCGCCATCCATTAATCTTCAAAAACTGCAATAACTCTCTTGCACCGGTTTTTAACGGCACACCGTTTTTCTCTACTTTTTCGTCAAACATTCGGTGCGTCTCCTCCCGAAACTGTGCATAATCTAATTTATCACCATACGTTTTGGAAAATACCTTTTTTGTTCCTTCCGATGACACGCCAATCACCTGATAAAAAACATCCTCAATACCGGTCAGCATAAATTTACCGGCAGCAAATTTCCAGCATGAAAAGACGAGATTTTCTGTATCAAACAGAACACCATCCATATCAAAAATTATCTGCTTTTTCATCCGGGTATTCATCTCCATTTCTTTATACATAGATTCTACCGCTTTAGTATAGCAAAAAATAGATGTAAAGGCAATTTGTATTAAAACATCCGCTCATGCATATATTATTATTGCAGATTTATCACATATACTGCTTGCATTTGGCGGATATGTGTGATAATATGTCTGTAGTGATTAGGTTGCAGAAACTTGCGATGCCTGCGACCGGAAGGAAGACCTGCGGGCCTTCCTTTTTTATACCAAAATTTTATGGGAGGATTTTTATGCAAAAGAAATTAACGAAACCTTTTATTACATACTTTGAACAATTAAATAACCTAATTCAAAAAAAGCATCTTAATATTTCCAATCTATCCTATGCCAAAAACAAATTACTAAACATTGGCTATTACTCTTTAATTGATGGCTACAAGGATATATTTTACAATCCAATGACAAGAACTTATGAAAAAGGTACAAACTTTACAGATATTGTTGCCTTATACGACTTCGATGAAAATCTTCGTTCGCTTGTTTTTAAATATATTTGCCATATTGAGCAAAAAATCCGTTCGCTGATTTCCTATTCTTTCTGCGAAGTTTTTTCTGAAAATCAAGCAGCATATTTAAACTCTGCAAACTATAATATTTCTAAAACAAATCGTTATCATATTTCAAAACTAATTTCTAAATTAACATATGAGGCCACAAAAAACACAGAACACAATTATGTTGTATATCAGCGAAATACCTATGGAAATGTTCCATTGTGGGTAATAATGAAAACTCTTACCATGGGACAAACTTCCAAAATGTACTCCTTTATGCACCCTAGCATAAAATCTAAAATCAGTATCCATTATGACAACATTACAGAAAAAGAATTAATCCAATATTTAAGGATTTTTACTATATTTCGTAATCTATGTGCACATAACGAGCGACTTTTTTCTTTCCAAACACGCTTTGAAATACCTGACACTGTATTACATAAAAAACTTGGCATTCCTCAAAAAGGTACCCAATATCTTTACGGCAAACACGATGTATTTGCATTATTAATAGCATTTCGATATATGCTTGACACAGAGGATTTTATAATTTTCAAGAGGAAACTAACCCAATTATTTAACACTTTTACAAAAGCAACCTCTCAATCCCAAAGAGACAAACTTCTCAAAGCAATGCATTTCCCACCGAATTGGTCAAGCATCACGCGCTACAAATTATGCTAGCAGTCGGTAATAATATATCATTTGCCTCCTGTCCTTTCATTTGATATACTATTGGTATGCTTAATTAGGAGGACTTTTTATATGATAACCATACCACTTGATAATACCGACTTAAAACCTTTTTATATACAGATTTATGAATACATCCGCAAAGAGATATTGAACGGAAATATTGCTGCAGAAGAAAAACTGCCATCGGCGCGTAATTTAGCCGCGAACCTAAATGTGAGCCGGAGCACGGTGGATACCGCCTACGACCAGTTGGTTGCCGAAGGATATCTGGACGCCCGCCCAAGACAGGGATATTTTGCAAACCACGTTACGCATTTAAAGCAAATCCCGACTTCTGCTCCACAAAAAGAAAACAATGAAAAAAACACAAAGGAAGCACCACCGGTACGCTTTGATTTTAACCCGGATTCCATTGATTTAGAACATTTTCCTTATTCGATTTGGAAATCCATCGGAAAAAACCAGCTGGATTTACCATCCAATTTCAGTGCCGGTGATGCCAAAGGGGATTTGCCGCTTCGTCAGGCAATTGCGAATTATCTTCGTGGCTCCCGTGGGGTTATATGCCGCCCGGAACAAATTATCATCGGTGCCGGACTTTCCAATCTTCTTCAGATGTTGTGCATCCTTTTTTCCGGGGAAACCATATTTGCCATGGAAGACCCCGGATATTTGAGTGCGCGTCAGGTTCTCTCGACCAATGGTTATTCCATTCTGGATATTCCGCTAAAGGAAAACACCATGGATGTTTTGGCACTTGCAAAAACAAACGCGGACATCTGCTATGTAACGCCAAGCCATCAGTTTCCGCTCGGCAGTGTTATGCCGGTTTCCACCAGACAAAAGCTTCTGCACTGGGCAGAAAAGAAAGAAAACCGCTATATTTTGGAGGATGACCACGACAGCGAATTCCGCTATAAAGGAAAACCGATTCCCGCGCTGCAAAGTTTAGACAAAGCAGGAAAGGTCATCTATATCGGAACATTTTCCAAAGCCATTTCACCTGCTATAAGAACCGGTTACATGGTGTTGCCGATGGCATTGCTGCCACGTTTTGAACGTCTGATTGACAATTACTCCTGCCCGGTTTCACGTATTGAGCAGGCAATTTTAACCGATTTTATTAAACAGGGATACTTTGAAAAACACTTAAACCGCATGAGAAAAATATACAAAGGGAAACACGACTGCATGATGGAACAACTGCAGAAGTATTTCCCTGAAAAAATTCTTGAAATATCCGGCGACAATGCCGGGTTATATGTGCTTATCCGTTATTTGGGACCACAGACTGAAGAAGAAATATTACGCAGAGCACAAACACTTGGTATGCCGTTAAAATCATTAAAGGAATATTACCAGAATCTTCCGCCTAACTATCTTCCAACCTTTCTTCTCGGTTTTGCAAACCTCAGTGAAGAAACGATTCCGGATGCCATTCGCTCTCTTTCTGAGAAAGTATTTGCTTCGCCAAAACCGTATCTCTTGTAATCTGTTCTTTTAATTGCGTAAGAGAAGCAAACTTTCTCTCTTCCCGCAAAAATGAGACAAAGTATGCTGTTAATTCTTTGTCATATAAATCACCGGAGAAATTAAACAGCCAAACCTCAAAGCCGACTTCATTCTCACCGGGGATGGTCGGCTTTACTCCAAGGTTACAAATTCCTTTATATCTTTTTCCTTCAACATCAACGAAAACCGCGTACACACCATATGGTGGCAGCACTTTATGAGCATCCGGGTATATATTTGCCGTTGGTGTTTCCATCGTCCGTCCCAGCTGATTTCCCTTTCGTACTACACCGGTAAGAAAATAAGGCGTCCCCAAAAGTTCATTTGCCTGTTCCATCTTACCGGTTCCAATCAACGAGCGGATTCTGGTACTGCTCACAACTTCACCGCCTAATTCCAATTTAGAAAGAACCGTTACCGAAAAACCAAGTTTTTCTCCTAACTGCTGCAGTGTATTTGTATCGCCGCTTCTGCCGGCGCCAAAGCGAAAATCACTGCCAACGATGACCGATGCGGCATCGCAGGTATCACACAATAATTTTTTTGCAAACTCCTCCGGTGTCTGGCTGCAAAATTCCTTTGTCAAAGGAATCTCAAGCAGACAGTCGATTCCTAAATATTCTGCTAATTTTTCTTTTTCATAAGGCGTATACAAAACCTTCGCTTCATCCACGGAAAACGAAATCATAACAATCGGTTTGTTTTCTTTTTTTGCCTGTTCAATCAGCAGACGGTGTCCTCTATGAATCCCGTCAAATTTGCCGATACAAACCGCTGTCTGTTTTCCCTGAAACTCTAAATTTCGTATTATTTTCATACGTCATTCCTCAATTCTAAAACATCTTCACTACGAAATACTTATCCTCCTTTTGGCGGTATCCGTAAATCGCATAAAATTCATTCTCCATGGAATACATTCTTACCTGCTCTTTGTCTTTTGGGGTCTGATATGAAGTATCTTTTCTTGCAATGCAGTTTCCATTAAGTAAAAGGCGCAGTGCTTCATCCGATACCACACAGTCTTTTAAATCTGAAAACATGGCATCAATCGGAATCAGATAATCCTGTATCTTTCCCTCTTTTACTGCCTGCTCTATCTGCCCTAACGTAAGTGCCTGCTCTAAAAAAAACTCAGAAACACGAGTGCGCACAAGAGTTTTCATCGCCGCACCGCACCCAAGGAACTCTCCAATATCTTTGCAGAGTGTACGGATATACGTTCCTTTGGAACAGCTTACTTCCATCGTAAATTCATTTTCCGAAAAATCAATCGACAACACTTTAATTTCGTAAATTGTCACCTTGCGGGCTTTCCGCTCAACTTCTTTCCCCTGTCTTGCCAATTCATAAAGTTTCTTGCCATTTATTTTTATGGCAGAATACATCGGTGGAATCTGTTCGATTTCACCCACAAACTTAGAAACTGCCCTTTCAATTTGCTCTTTCGTAACCGACACCGGATGATGGGAAAGAATTTCTCCTGTCATATCCTCGGTATTTGTCGTAACACCTAGTTTTACAACAGCACGATAAGTCTTATCTTTGTCCGTGAGAAGCCCGCAGACTTTTGTTGCCTTCCCTATGCATACAGGAAGCACACCGGTCGCATCAGGGTCGAGCGTTCCGGTATGCCCTATTTTTTTCATATGAAGAATGCCGCGCAGTTTTGCCACCACATCGTGAGAAGTAAAACCACGCTCTTTATATACATTAATAATTCCATTCATGTTTGACTACCCCAGCTGTTTTTCAATATGCCCGGTCAGATTATTGATTACATCAAATGCAGAGCCTTTAATGGCACAGCCTGCCGCTCTTACGTGACCGCCGCCACCAAAATAGCGGGCGATAACACTGACATCGACAATCTCATTCGAGCGCATGCTTACCTTAAACTCGCCCTGTTCTCTCTCATCAAGTAAAATTGCCACCTCGACACCCTCTGTCGTTCGCATTTCATCAATAATTCCATCCAAATCCGATGGCTTTGCCTCATACAATTTCATCACATTCTGACGCACAATGGAAAACAAACAGCGCCCATCCATAATGCGGACACTTTCCATCAGACAGCGTCCCATAATCTGAAGCTGTTTATACGTTTTTCGATAAAAACTATCATCGATAATCTTGCCAAACGGGATTCCAAAAGCAATCAGCTTTCCGGCAATTTCCATAGTCTCTTTTGTTGTGTTTGAATGTTTAAACACACCGGTATCATGGACGATTCCGGTATAGAGTGCACTGGCAATGCCGGCATCTAACTTTTCTTCCTCCATCAAACCATACAAAATCTCACAGGTTGAACTTGCTTCTTTTACAACATTTTCATTGCCAAACTTTGTATTTGTAATGTGATGATCAATATTTAACACATACGGCGTTTTTTCCATCACCTTTTGTGCATCACCAAGACGCTCCTCATCTCCGCAGTCAAGAGAAATGAACAAGTCGTAGGAAGGCTTTTCATAAAAAGCATCTTCTTCCTTTAGGTAATCAAAAGCATCCGATATCTCTTCCACATAAACACAGACCTGTTTGTCCGGATAATTCTTTTTTATGTACCGGAACAATCCCATGCAGGAACCGATACAATCGCCATCCGGGCGCACATGCCCGCCAATGGCAATCGTTTCTGCTTTTTCTATTGCTGACAGCAATTGACTCATTCGCTGTCACCCCCGTCCTCATCGCGGTGATTCAACTCGCGGATTTTCTTCGACATCTCCACACCATACTCAATGGAAGTATCCAGAATAAATGTTAATTCCGGTGTATTCCTGAGATTCATACGGTGCGCTAACTGATGTCTGGCGTAAGCGGCACTCTTTTTGAGTCCCTCCATCGTCTTTTCCTTCGCCTCATCATCGCCGAGAACGCTCACATAAATTTTAGCGAATTTCAAATCCGGCGTTACTTCACAAGCCATCACCGAAGTCATCGGATGAATTCGCGGATCCTTAATGTCTTCGCGGATAATCTGGCTCATTTCACGCTGTACTTCGCTGTTAATACGAATATTTTTTACACTGTTTTTTCTCATTTTCCATCTCCGTTCCTAACGATTTGACTATCTCGGAACCTCAACCATCTTGTAGCATTCAATCTGGTCTTCTTCCTGCAAATCATTAAATCCATCAAATACAAGACCACATTCATAACCGGCAGCCACTTCTTTGACATCGTCTTTGAAACGCTTCAAACTTGACAAATCGCCCTCGAAAATCTGCTCGCCCTCACGCGTAATACGTGCACGACATCCGCGCTCAATCTTACCGTCCAAAACGTAAGAACCGGCAATCGTACCAACACCGGAAGCCTTGAATGTCTGGCGGACTTCTGCGTGAGCAATGACTTTCTCTTCATAAATCGGCTCAAGCATACCTTTCATCGCTGCCTCAATATCTTCGATTGCATCGTAAATGACACGATACAAACGTACATCTACATTTTCTCTGTCTGCTGTCTCTTTTGCTGCATTGTCAAGGCGGATGTTAAACCCAATGATAATTGCATTGGATGCACTTGCCAAACTTACATCCGATTCATTGATGGCACCAACACCACCGTGAATCACACGAACAGCAACCTCTTCATTACTTAATTTAACAAGACTCTGTTTTACGGCCTCAACAGACCCCTGCACATCAGCTTTGATAATCAAGTTCAATTCTTTGACATTACCTGCCTGAATCTGACTAAACAGTCCATCTAAAGAAAGTTTCTTCGCTTTTGTTTCCTCCAAAAGTTTATCTTTACCCTGGTCTACATAAGCCTGTGCAATCTGTTTTGCTTCTTTATCATTTTCTGTAGCAACAAAAATTTCTCCGGCACTTGGCACGCCATTCAGACCAAGAATCTCAACCGGTGTCGAAGGTGTTGCCTGTTTTACACGCTCTCCCTTGTGGTCAAGCATCGCACGAACTTTACCATAAGCAGTTCCTACGGCAATATGGTCACCAACGTTTAATGTACCTTTCTGTACCAAAACAGTTGCAACCGGTCCACGTCCTTTATCCAGCTGCGCTTCAATTACAATACCTCTTGCACGGCGTTTTGGATTTGCTTTGAGTTCCAAAACTTCCGCTGTCAGAATAATCATTTCCAAAAGATTTGAAATACCTTCTTTTGTATGTGCCGATACCGGACAGAAAATCGTGCTTCCGCCCCACTCTTCCGGAATCAGTTCATATTCGGACAACTCCTGTTTCACTCGCTCAATGTTTGCGCCTTCTTTATCAATTTTGTTAATTGCTACAATAATTTCTACACCGGCTGCTTTGGCATGGTTAATCGCTTCTACCGTCTGCGGCATAACACCATCATCCGCTGCGACAACAAGCACTGCCACGTCTGTTGACTGTGCACCACGCATACGCATAGAAGTAAATGCCTCATGTCCCGGTGTATCCAAAAATGTGATTTTTTCACCATTAATGCGGACAACATAAGCACCGATATGCTGTGTAATACCACCAGCCTCATGCTCTGTCACATCGGTTTCACGAATGGCATCCAAAAGGGAAGTCTTACCATGGTCAACGTGACCCATTACACAGACAACCGGTGGACGTTTTTTCATCTTGCTTTCGTCCTCTTCTTCCTCTTTGAGAAGTTCCGCCACCATATCTACTTTTTCTTCCATTTCAGCAATAATATCGAAAGAAAGAGCAATCTCTTCTGCTTCATCAAAAGTGATTTCCTGATTCAGAGAAACCATCTGACCCTGCATAAATAATTTCTTAACCAAAGCTGCCGCCGGCATCTTCATCTTATCTGCCAATTCGCGGATGGTTAAAGATTCCGGAATTGTAATCTGCTTAATATCTTCTTCCGGCTCCTGTTTTACCGGCTCCGGCTTAATGAATGCACCTTTACGGTTCGGATCTTTCTTGGAGCGGATTCTGCTCATTTCTTCTTTTGTACTCTTGCGGTATCCGCCAGTCTTATTATTTCTATCATCTTTCTTACGGTTTCTCTGGCGGGAGTTTTTCTGCTCCTGCTTAATTCCGTCAAAACCACTCTGTGCCTTCTCGAAACGTTCAAATACGCGGTTATTATTGCCATTACCGTTTCCGTTACGGCGGTTATCTCCACGTGAATTTTGTCCGTTGTTATTGCCGCGGCGGTCTCTGTCATTTCTGTCGTTTCGGCGGCCGTTGTTATTGCCATTATTCCCGCGGTTATCCGGACGGGAACCATTACCGTTTCCATTTCGGCGGTCTCTATCGTTTCTGTCATTTCTATCGTTACGTCCCTGACCGTTATTGTTTGGCTTACGGTAATTGTCGTTTTTCTTTGGCTGCTGAGGTTTCTGTGAAGAAACTTTTTTCTCTTCCGGCTTCTTCTCTGCCTTCTCTTCCGGCTTCTTTTCTTCCGGCTTTTTCTCCTCCGGCTTTTTCTCCTCCGGCTTCTTTTCTACCTTAGATTCTTCTTTCTTTTCTTCCACTTTCTTCTCAACCTTAGGCTCTTCTTTTTTCTCAACCTTTGGCTCCTCTTTAACCGGTGCTTTTACTTCCTCTTTTGGCTCTGCCTTTGCTGCCGCTTTTTTCTTCTTGAAATAATTCATCAGAAATCCAATTGCTTCGTCTTCGATATTGCTGTTTGCACCTTTTACTTCGAATCCGTTCTCATTTAAAAGTGTTACCAAATCGCCACTTTTTATATTTTTGTCCTGCTGCTGTATGCTTCGGGCAATCTCATATATTTTCATTTTTGCCATACTTTGTTACCTCCAAATCTAAATTCTTGCCAATTGCTTTTGCAAATCCACTATTTGTCACCGCTACAGACGCCCGGAATTCCTTTCCGATTGCCTTACCTAGCATTTCTTTGTCCCCAAACTCCACATAAGGAACATGGTAAAAATGACACGAATCTGCAAATTTCTTTTTGGTATTACCGGATGCATCTTTGGCAACTATAACGAGTCTTGCAATCCCCTCACGAATCGATTTCTCCGTCATAAATTCTCCGCTGACCACATCGCCGGCCTTCATCGCCAGTCCTAAAGAACCAAGGACCTTTCTAATCTGTACCATCTTTTAACTGCCTTTCTAACAATAGATACGTTTCTTCTTTTACATTCATTCGGAATGACCGGCTTAGGGCGTTGCTTTTCCATGCTTTTTTCAAACACTCCTCATTCGCACAAAGATACGCTCCTCTGCCATTTTTTCGTCCCGTACGGTCAAGCATAATTTCGCCTTCCTTTGTTTTCACGACACGAATTAAATCCTGTTTATCCCTGCACGCTCTGCAGGCAATACACTGTCTTTGTGGTTTTTTACGCTCCTGCATGCCGCATTCCTCCTTTCCATATCATAAAAGAACTTACGATAAACTTTGTGTTTCGCTCTTAATATCGATTTTGTATCCTGTCAATCGGGCAGCCAGTCTTGCATTCTGACCCTCTTTACCAATGGCAAGAGACAACTGATAGTCCGGAACAATGACCTCTGCACTCTTTTCGCTAGGATCAACCGTAACCGATACGACTTTGGATGGGCTGAGAGCATGCTCAATGAAAATAGCCGGATCTTCATTCCATTCTACAATATCAATCTTTTCTCCATATAACTCATCAACTACAGCATTGACTCGCGCACCATTCATACCAACGCACGCACCTACGGCATCTACGTCTGGGTTGTTGCTGTAAACCGCAATCTTAGAACGGGAACCTGCTTCACGGGATACATTTTTAATTTCCACAACACCGCTCTGAATTTCAGCAACTTCGGATTCAAACAAACGTTTTACCAGTTCCGGATGTGTACGTGAAATCACAATTCTTGGTCCTCTTGGTGTATCTTTTACTTCTGTTACATAAAGTTTAATTCTGTCATGTGCCTCAAAGTGCTCACTTGGAACCTGCTCCTGTTTGGTAAGCACGGCATCAATTTTTCCAATATTTACATTATAATTTCCATTGTTATAACGCTGTACCATACCGGTTACAATATCATGCTCTTTTTCATAATACTGTTCAAACAGCACTTTTCTTTCTTCTTCACGAATTTTCTGAACAACAACCTGTTTTGCTTTCTGGGCTGCAATACGTCCAAAGTTTTTCGGTGTCACCTCAATACTGACGGTCTCACCAAGTCCGGTTCCCGGATATTTCACCTCCGCCTCTGTCTGAGACATTTCAAGCATGGCATCCTCTACTTCTTCTACGACAACCTTATCCTGATACACATGGAACTCGCCTGTCTCACGGTCTAAATTCACACGGATGTTATCCGCTTTTCCATACTCATTTTTGCATGCTGCCACAAGTGAATTTTCAATAGCCTCAAGCAAAATCTCTTTGCTGATATCCTTTTCTTTCTCAATGGCATTTAATGCCTCAATTAATTCCGGATTTCCTTTCTTTGCTGCTGTCTTTTTCATTTTTTCTATTATCCTCCTATTCAATCATTCTATCGTATGTCTGCAACGACTTAAAAAGTTATATATTTGCGAATCAGCGCAATTTCTTTGACCGGCGTTTCCATCTCTCTGTCATCCATTGAAAGAACAATCGTCTCTGTATCTTCCCGATATTCCTTCAATACACCAACAAATTCTTTGGCTGAATATTTTTTACCTTTTTCTTCCCATGTAACCGGTGAAAACAATTTCATCTCCACATCCTCACCGATGTTTCTCATAAAGTCTTTCGGCTTCTTAAACGGGCGCAGTAATCCCGGCGAACTGACTTCCAAAATATAAGATTCCTCAATGAAATCGTCTTTGTCCATCTCATCACTCAGCTCGTGATTTACAAGGGTAAGGTCATCAATTGTAATACCGCCTTCCTTATCAATATAAACCCGAAGATGCCAGTTTCCCGCTTCCTTGACAAATTCCACATCTACCAGTTCAAATTGGTATTTTTGCAGAATCGGCTCTACTAAAGCCTCTGTCTTTTGTACATAGTCCTGATGTTTACTCAATTCAAAACCTCTTTTCTTTAGCCGGAATGACTTCCGTCTGTATTTGAATCTACACGAAAAGAATGAGTGGACCAAAGTCCACTCATATCAATTAACAGTATCTTCATATAATAAAGTAACACAATTTCCTATGTTTGGCAAGAACTTTTTTATTTTAATGCTTCAATCATTGCCTCATAAGACTTCTTTGGCACATAAGTATATACCGTTTTGTACTTACCGGTTGTCTCATCCTTAACTCTTGCGCTCTTCCTTGTAAAGAATAGCGGCTTGCAGCTGCCGCGCCAGGATGTCTGATCACTGATTCCCCATACCGTAATGCCGGTAATTCCTTTCGGGCTTATGGTCTTGTCACGGTTTTTCTGAATATCCACAATCTGCTTAATAAAATCTTTTGTAAAGGCAGCCTGGTCAGCTTCAGTTTCCTTTTCATTTTTATAAGCATATGTCGGCGTTCTTCCATCGGTTTCGTCCGTATCAAAATTAATCGTAATATCAAGCTCCGTAATCTGAACTTCGAGTCCTGCATTAATAAATGCTTTTAATGCATTTCCATACTCTTCGAGAGTCGGACGCTTAATATCCACGTGGCTCTGCATACCGATACCGCCACAGATTTTCGCTTCTTCTCCCTCATTAATATAGGAAATAAGGGCAAGTTCATCGTCTACACTAAAATATGTGTCGTAATCATTGTAGAACAACGTAACTTTATCCTGAACATTTTCCTTTTTCAATTCGTCATAAGCATATTCAAATGCAGCTTTTACATATGTAGGCTTCAATCCCATATCACCGTATACACTAACCCATGTTGTCGCTGCTGCAGCATTCGAACGATGAATGTATTCATTTAACACATCCCATGCATATACGATTGAACCAACTTCTCCGGTCAATTCTTTTTCTTTCTGCATCGTATATCGCATTACTGTTCGAACGAAGAACTCAAGACGGGCATTCATCGTTGCTTCATCTACAACCGCCTCATTATCATCGTAATTCTTCTTAAAAAACCATGTTGGTGTCTGCTGATGCCACATCAGAGTGTGTGCACGCATGCGGATATTATGCTGTTTGGCAATTGCAAGTACACCATCAATCGTTTCCAATGTAAGTTCCGGAACTGTGGATTCCTTGTAATCATCACTAATCACATATCCTTTTGCCTTGGCATCTGCAACAGAAATTGTAGTCTTTTTATTCAGCATGTTATCCGGCTTCATTTCATTTTCCAATGTAAAACTATTGAAATGTTTGTCGACAAATTCCATGGTACTTGCATCCTGCATTTCCTTACGCTTATTCCATGTCTGGTTATAAGTCAAACATGTTCCGACATTGTCAATCACACCTTTAAAAATTTCTTTCATTGCCGGTGTCGTATCCTGTGGTTCGGCAGTTGCGGTTGCCGTCGGTTTAACTATCGGCACTTCCGTTGTCTTTGGCGCATTGGAAGGTGATGTTGTCGGCGTATTCACCGGGGTCTTAGTCACTTTAGGTGCTTTCTTTTTCACCGTAATTTTACAAACCAGCTTCTTTGTTTTCTTACCTTTTTTAATTATTGCTGTCAAAGTAGTCTTACCGGCTTTCTTTGCCGTCACTTTCACTGCATATTTACCGCTCTTTTTGAAAGATGCAACCTTTTTACTTTTCATCTTCCATGATACTTTATACTTCTTCGCATTCTTTACGGTAATCTTTTTTGTTTTCCCAACCGTAATTGATACGCTCTTTTTTGATAGTTTCGGCTTGGCAGCCGCCTCTGATGTAATCCCCTGTACTCCGGCAAATGAACTAATAACCATTGCCGCTGTGAGAACCTTGGCGAGTACCACCTTTGTTTTTCTCATGATAAATAATGCCTCCTTCGCATGTATAATGTCTATGACTATATAATATATTATATATACTGTCAGTGTCAACATAAATGTACTATTCTATTCTAAAAGTGAAATGGTCTGTATATGGTGGCATGAATTCAGAAAAAGTTTGCGCGTCATGGGCGCTCCCGCTTAACAAACTCGCAGAGGTATCGCTATATAAAATACACATAGCTGATACCTGCGGGTTTGTACCCATTCCTCACAAACTTTTTCTGAATTGATGCATACTATATAAATGAATTTGCTCACATTAACCAAAACATATTTATAAAATACACTATAATATTGTCTTCTGTAATTTATACCTATATCTAGTAAATTTAATTAACAAAATTTGACGTTTTTAATTCAAGCCATCGACATTAGCCACTTCAAAATATGCAATTTGATCAAAATATATTAACACCTTTTCTTTTTCATCATTCGAATAGTCTTTGAGTTTTTTCTTTTTTCCATTTGCCCTAAGCAAATATTTTCTATATTTACTTAAGCAAAAGAATTTAGTTTTACAATCTTCCAATTCACTTTCTGTTAACGATCCCTCATACATAATGTTACTATTTTTCATATATACATAAATCCAAATTGTATCATGATATTTTTTCTGAAGCACGTCAATTTCATTTTTTGCAAACGAAGTATTTATTCCAAGAAATCTCTTTATTTCATTTAGTTTGATCTCTATTTTTTCATTTTTTTGAAGAAAGTTGAGTAAACATGGAATAATAACAGAAACCAACGTCAAAAAAACATTAAATAAAACACCTCCTATATCATTAACAAAATAAACATATGGAATCCTATTTATTGCTCCAAACACCCACTTTGAAAACAACACATAGAAATAACTTATAGCTATACTTTTTAAAAGTGTCCCCTTTGCATCTACTAAAGTAAGCGAATGAATGTAATAATATAAATATATGGTTATATATCCCGGATATATATAACATATGTACTGTGGTATATGATCAATTATCTGCTTTATATCTACTGTTATCACTATCTCTCCTTTGGTGGTGTTTTTGTAGAGTCTGATTCCTCTACTCGCTCATTAATACTCCTATATTGCACGTTTTCACTATTATTTTCACGTTTTCTTCTATAACACTTAGGACGATAAGGAAGCCTCCTTCCATTCCCATTGTTATTACGTTCACTGCACATAGTATACCCCCCTTTATCATTTAGCGTTTTATGTAATTTTAACACATATTTAATATTAATTCAATAGTATGACAAAATAAATTTACTGTCGAAAAGTAATTAACAGACTTCACCTATGACCTGTTTGGAATTTAATAACTACACTTACTATAACTAATTTTATATCTGTGAATAAAAATTAATGTATATCAGCATTATGCCAATTTCCTAGGCGTTTCCTGTTTCATCTTTCCGAGGACAGTCTCTGTATTACTGAATAGATTACATCTCCCGTCACTACTGCAAGCAACTTCTACTTTTTCTGATATCTTGCCAGTTCCAGCATGCTTCTCTCATTCTGGCTATATACGCACAACCTTGACATCTTATCTGTAGCTATTTTGTTTCACCCAAGTTTTCTTGAACCCATTCTGCTCGAATAAATATAACTTATATGTCCCTCCGCACTATATTGAATACTCCTATGCTTAGCCTTTACCTATTCCATGATTCCGAATCATCAACCACCTCAGTTTTTGTCTCATAGCCTATTTGTTATGTTCAGAATCTTATCAAGTGCTTCTTCCGCTCTCCCCTATTTTTCTTTCTGTTAATTGGTCTGTATATTTCACTTGTAGCATACTATACAAAATCTTTCATGTAGCTTGTTGTCGATATAATATATTTATGCATATAAAACCGCTCCAAGCCGAAGTGTATTCTGACTAGCATATACGCTCTCGTTTGAATCCTATTTGCACCATCCTTATTTATATATTATTTGCTTCTCAATCATGAAAAATCTCAGACGCAGTACTTCCCTTATGATTTCATAAATCATTTCCGCGAACTTGGTAAGTTCATCCAGGTAATACCTGAATATTTTTATGGATTTTTTGCCCCTTTAACTTGAAATTATAGCATACTATTAATCATGAAATTCCCCTCTATGGAATAAATCTTGTCAACTAAATCCTAACACAATAATCAGATACTTTCTACTTTTTCCCTCAAAAACTTTCCCCAGTCGCTTCCAATACTTTCTTGAGTTTTCGCAAAGTGCATTAAAAAAAGTGGATGACTTTAATTAAAACACTAATCTGCTGGATTTTGAGGACTCAAAAGCGACAGTATCAGGATTAGAGGCACTTTAATAAGCCCCGCCGAAACCGGACTTTGGAAGAATTATTTTTTTATCTATTCAGACAACCAGTTTAAGGCAGAGTTGACGGTATCTCGGACGTTTGGGTCGGAACCATAGCCTGACGCCTTCTTTTGCATATGAGAGTATGCCACGGATGCCTTTCGCCAGTCGATAATAGCAGAAGAATACTTTTGCCTTTACAGGATCTGCTTTTTGTATAATGGAAACCTTAAGCGCATTTGTTTCTGATTTCATAGACATATGTGCCAGAAATCCCATGCACAAGGTGATATAAAAGTTAAGTGCGTTAATTGCACGAAGCTTCCGCACACGGAAGTTTTCAAACCGAAACATCTGCTTTTTACAACGGAAGTATTCCTCGATCTTCCATCGCGAAAAATAGGTTCTTGCCACTTTGATCACATCCTCTTTGGACTTGATTTCTTTATTTGTGGCAAGCATCATGGGATGTTCTGTGATGCCATAAACCAGTACCAGATAAATATCTTTTCTGGAAGCTGTAATCTGGACTTTGACATGGGAAATGTAAGCCTCGTGATTTTTCCCCTTATAAAATACATTGGTTTTAATTTTCCCTTTGCGACGGTTGCGCAATTCCGTAGCAAATGTCCATTTATTGTGATAAAGAAGCTTGCGGTTAGATTTTAACCGGATCACATACTCCTGATTTAAAGAGTCAAGCTTCAGGAACATCTTATTGTCATCATAACCACGATCCATGCAGAAAGTTGCTTTTTCAAAAAGAGCCGAACCTCGTTCCATAGCTTCAAAAGTAACGGTATTGGCGGATTTATAACCCTTTTCAGCTGAAGAATGTACTTTTGAAAAGATACTGACCGGATGATTGCCGGTAGTAAGGACACAGGCTTCTGTTACATGGTAGCCTTTTTTATAAACATTTTTAGCAGATGTGCTTTCCGAACCATCCCGTACGATGCCGAGCGATTCAAATTTGTAGCCGCCCGATTTTACAACATCACTGTCATCAATGTGAATGACCGGTTCGGAAGGAACCCATTTCTTGATCTGCTGAAGATAAGAAGATGCAGCTTGCGCAGGAACACCTTTATCAAGATGTCTGGAAAGACGATCTACAATATTTATTTTTTTGGAATCTTCATGAAGCTGATCCACAACATCAGTCAGAAGACAGCTTC
>ERZ836877.128-NODE-128-length-126952-cov-14.931685_pt1 | contig 126952 bp, 123 predicted proteins | sample MGYA00519469_ERZ836877 | MGnify/ENA primary metagenome ERZ836877 (study PRJEB31850, sample SAMEA3708809) | human gut metagenome | biome: human gut; feature: human-associated habitat; material: faeces | place: China | collected 2014 ... | reverse complement strand
CGCGAGCTGGGTTCAGAACGTCGTGAGACAGTTCGGTCCTTATCTGTCGCAGGCGAAGGATATTTGAAGGGAGTTGACCTTAGTACGAGAGGACCAGGTTGAAGGAACCGATGGTGCACCAGTTGTACTACCAAGTGCATAGCTGGATAGCTAAGTTCCGAAGGGATAAACGCTGAAAGCATCTAAGTGTGAAGCCCACCCTAAGATAAGATATCCCATATCGAAAGATAGTAAGATTCCAATAAGACTAATTGGTAGATAGGTTGGAGGTGTAAGTATAGTGATATATTGAGCTGACCAATACTAATAAATCGAGGGCTTAACTATAATTTTTATTAAAGAAAATCCTAATAAATTTTCATCTATGTATTTTTGAGTGTGCTTTAATTTTATGTATAAATTTTATAAATTTGCATAAAATATTATAAATAGTATTGCATTATTTTAAATAATAGTATATAATGTAAATACTTCAAAATTAGTTATTAATTTTCTAGTGACGATGACATGGAGGAAATACCTGTTCCCATACCGAACACAGAAGTCAAGCTCCAATGTGCTGAAAATACTTGTGGGTTACCCTACTGGAAAGATAAGTTGTTGCTAGATTTTTATATATTCCCCGTTAGCTCAGTTGGTAGAGCGCTCGGCTGTTAACCGATAGGTCGTTGGTTCAAGTCCAACACGGGGAGCCAAGATGAGTCCAGTTTATCTGGACTTTTTTTTATAATTCTTTATAATTTTACTAGCATTTATAAATAAAATATTATATAATTGCTTTAATAATAAATAATGGAAGGAATGATTTTATGGAATATATAGATCAGCTAAAACAATTAGCTAATGAAAATAGAAAAAGAATAATAAATATGATATATAAAGCAAAATCTGGTCATGAAGGAGGATCTTTATCTATAATAGATATGTTAACAGCTATTTATGAATTAGATATTAATTTTAATGAAAATCCAAGAAGTAAAGTTGTTTTATCAAAAGGACATACAGTTCCGGCACAATATGCTGTTTTAAATTCAAAAGGAATAATTAAAGATGATGAAATGAATACATTAAGAATGTTGAATTCAAGACTTCAAGGACATCCATATACTGGAACAATTCCAGAAGTTGATGCAACTACAGGATTATTAGGTCAAGGTCTTTCTATAGCTGTTGGAATGGCGATTGCAAAGAAAAATAATAATGATAATCACCATGTTTATGCAATTGTTGGAGATGGTGAAATGCAAGAAGGACAAATTTGGGAGGCAATGTTACAAGCAGCACATTATAAATTAAATAATTTAATAATGGTTATTGATTATAATAAATTATCCTCATATGATGAAGTAAATAAATCAATGAATTTAGAACCATTAAAGAAAAAAGTAGATGCATTTAATTTTTATACTATAGAAATAGATGGAAATGATATGAAACAGGTTGTGGATGCATTAAATGAAGCTTATCAAGTAAAAGATAAACCAATAGCTATTATTTGCAATACAGTAAAGGGGAAAGGTGTTTCTTTTATGGAAAATAATCCTAAATGGCATAATGGAGCAATTAGTGACGAAGAATATAAAATTGCAATGAAAGATTTAGGAGAAGAATAAAAAATTATTGTGATTTATATGTTTGAAAGGAAAATATAATATGGAAGAAAAAATGATTTGTTTAAGAGATAAAATAGGTGAATTTTTATGTGAGTTTGGCGAAAAAGATGATAGAATATATGTAATAGATAGTGATTTGGCAAAATCAACTAAAGCGATAGAATTTCAAAATAAATTTCCAGAAAGATTTGTAGAAGCGGGAATATCTGAAGCAAGTGCTATGTCAATTGCAATGGGATTAGCTTCAGAAGGGCAAATACCATTCTACGTAAATTTTGCAATATTTGTTTCTGGAACAGCTTGGACACAACTTCGTCAAGCAGCATATGCAAACTCAAATATAAAAATGATTGCAAGTTATGCTGGAATGGATAATGGAAAAGATGGTGCAACACACCATGCAAATGAAGATTTGGCAATTGTTCGTGCAATACCAAATGTAAAAATTTTAGTGCCATCAAATAAAAAAGAAATGAAAGAAGCAATAGAAATTGCAATTGAATATAATGGACCTGTTTATATAAGAGTTGCAAGAGATGTTGTACCAGATGTTGAATTTGATGGAGAACCTGAAATTGGAAAATCAACAATTGTAAGAGACAATGGAAATGATTTTGCTATTGTATATGAAGGTACTGCAGCAGGAATTGCATATAAAGGATTTGAAGCATTAGAACAAAAAGGATATAAAGGAAAATTAATAAATATCTTTTCAATTAAACCATTAGATATAGATATGATTAATATGATTTCAAACAATGTAAAATGCATTTTAACAATCGAAAATCATTCAATAATTGGTGGATTAGGAGGAGCAATTTCAGAAATATTAGCTCAAAAGAAATCACATGCACCAATTAGCTTCATAGGAGTTAATGATGTATTTACTGAATCTGGTAGCGCAACAGAAGTTAAAGAAAAATATGGATTAAATATTGAAAATATAATTAATAAAGTTGAAGAAATGTTGAAATAGAATTAAAAAAGTCATTACAAAGAATATTTTTATTCTTTATAATGACTTTTTTCTTATTTATAAAAATCTTTTGCTACGAATTTATAATAATATGGTTTTATATCTGGAAGTAAATCTTTAAAATAAACAATTGTACCATCTAATTTTTCTTGTTTTAAATTTGGATATGTTCTAATCATTTTTTTATCATTAAAAAAGTAATGAATTAAAAATGAATGAATTTTGCTTTTATTAAGTTTTAAATTTAATTCTATGATTTCATCTTTATGTGCAACATTTAAATCATTTATAGCAATCATTCTTATTCTAAACATATTTATGGCATATGCAGAAATTATACAATCTATAGCAATAAATATTGTTAATACCAGAATGATGGTTCTTATAGTAGAAAGATTAAATTTTCTTAATATTAATGCCATAAATTTTCTGACTTGTGGTTGAATTGCTTTCATTAGGAATATAGCAAGAATTCCCCAAAAAATAGAATAGTAAAAACAAATTCTACCATTAATATTTAAAGGTAAATTAGAGTAATCCCACCATTTTACATGTAAAATTAATTCACCGATTAAACTAACAAGATATTCTGTTATTGAGCCAATAATAAAACCACCAAAAAATAATGTAATTCTATTTTTTTTAAAATATTGTAGAAATATAATCATAATTATAGCGCCGAGCCCATAAATACTACAAAAAGGACCGTAGACAAAGCTTTGTCTACTTTCAAAAACGCCATATCTTACAATTGCAAAAATTGTTTCAACAAAAAATCCAGCAATACTATATAATATAAAATATGATAGTAATTCCCATAATCCTATTCCTAAAATTGTAACCTTTTTTTTCTTCGAAATTTGTTCCATATATTAGTCCCTTTCTATGTAATAATTTTACTATAAGATAAAATAAATTGCAATATATATAAAATCACATTTTTTATTGAATTACATAAAATGTAGTATGAAATTTAATGACAGAGAAAGGAGAAAAAATGTCAAAATTTATAATTCAAGGTGGAAAAAAGCTAGAAGGAGAAATAAAGATATCGGGTTCTAAAAATGCAGCATTGCCTATAATTGCAGCAACAGTGTTAAATGCAGGAACAACAACATTATATAATGTTCCAGATATTCAAGATGTTAATACTATGTTTGAAATTTTGAAAAAAATAGGAGCAACGATAAAAAGAAAGAATAATAAAATAATTATAAATACTAATAAAGTACATACATATGAGATACCAGATGATTTAATGAGACAAATGCGTTCATCTGTAATTCTTGCAGGAGCATTGATAGGAAAATATCATAAAGCAAAATTTTCATGCCCAGGAGGATGTGATATTGGATCAAGACCAATAGATTTACATTTAAAAGGTTTTGAAAAATTAGGTGTAGATATTAAAGAAGAGTATGGAGAAATATATTGTAATACTGAGAAAATAGTTGGAACACAAATACACTTAGATTTACCAAGTGTTGGAGCCACAGAAAATATTATTTTAGCTTCATGTTTAGGAGAAGGAACTACTGTAATTACAAATGCCGCAAGAGAGCCTGAAATTGAGGATATGATAAAATATCTTAATAAAATGGGGGCAAAAATAAATGGAGCAGGAACTGATAAAGTTGAAATAATAGGTGTAAATAGATTAGCAGAAGTAAGCTATAATATTATGCCAGATAGAATTGAAGCAGGAACATATTTAGTGGCAGGTGCTATAACAAGTGGTGATATTAAACTTCTTAATGTTAATTCATTTCATATTGAGCCAATTCTAAATAAGCTAGAAGAGACAAATTGCAAATTAAATATTAATAAAGATGAAATTGAAATAATTGCTCCTAAAAGAGTAAAATCAGTAGATATAAAAACGATGCCATATCCTGGTTTTCCAACAGATATGCAATCAATATTTGGAGCATTATTAATTACAGCTAAAGGTACATCTGTTATAACAGAAAATATATTTGAAAGTAGATATAAATATGCCCAAGAATTAATTAGGATGGGAGCCAAAATTAATGTGGAAGGTAGAACAGCTATAATAAAGGGAACAAAGAAAATTCAAGGAACAAATGTTGTTGCAACCGATTTAAGAGGAGGAGCGGCATTAGTTATGGCAGGGTTATATGCTAAAGGAATTACACAAATTGATAATATTCATTATATTTTAAGAGGGTATGAGAAAATAGATGAAAAACTAAAAAAATTAGGTGCTAAAATTCACGTTGAAAAATAAATAAAAAAGACTTTCACTTCAAAAAATAGGAAAGTCTTTTTTTTATTATTTATGTTTTAATATAATTTCTTTTTGAGATTTATAGGTATCTGTTGAAAGTAAAGTACGAGATACTTCTTTTTCTCCCAAAGATAGAATTTTATAAGTTGAACATTTATAACCATTTTTTCCAACTTGTTTAATTTCTTCTTTTCCTACTGGAACACTAGATGAATATTCATAAGTTGTCTTATAATCAGTTGTTTCAAGAATCTCTGTTTCAAATGTTACTACATATTCTTGTTTTTCTAGAACGCCTAAAACAGAAACTGTTATTACTCCTGCTTTTGCTGTTGCAACAATTTTTATTGGATAAGTTCTTGAATTAGTGAATTTAAAATCTACACTACCATATGAAACTGAAGCATCTTGACCTATAGGAAGATAAGAAACAGTCATACTATGATTTTTTCTTTCAACAATCTCTAAATTTGCTTTTAATACGGCATTATAGAGTGTTGAGGAGATTTGACATATTCCGCCACCAAGACCATAATCTACTTCGCCACCATTATATATTAAAGCTTCTTTAAAACCATTTTTAGCAGTTCTTTCACCGACTACTTTATTAAAAGAAAATGTTTCACCGGGTTCAAGAATTGTTCCATTTATTCTTTCACAAGCAATATCAATATTTGTAGATCTATTAAAATTTGTTGAGTCATATATTGTAGTCGAAGTGCCTAATTTTGTTCCAAATATATCTTCACCTAAATCTGCAATTGTAATTTCAGGTTTTATATATTTTAATGGAATATATATTTCTGAAGCATCTTTATTTGAAGCAAGTTCTTTTGCTTCATCTATTGAAATGGCAAAATCAATACCATCTTTTTCAGCTGAAATTTTGTATGGATTTTTAGTAACAGAAGCATTTTGTGGTTCACAATATATTTCGTCATGAATTTTGTCTATGTCAATTGAATTAGAAGAAATATATTCAACTGGTAAACTTAATGATTTTTGGTTATTGATAATTGTTGACAATAATAAATCACGAGTTTTATCTTTATTTAATTCATTACCATCTGTTCCACCAGTAATTACCAATGTATCATCTGAAATATAATAAGATGGTTCTATTACTAAATTAGGAATATCAACACTTATATTATTAATAATATTAATTAATTTTTCCTCATTATAAGAATATTTAGAAGTTAAATTAGTTCTTTTAAATAATGAAGATAGTATATTTAGATTATTTGAAAATATATTTCCTGTACGTCCTATACTATAGGCTTGCTCAAGTGCTGAAGATGTATCATAAGAAAAATCTATTTCAGCAGGTAAAAAATCTACAGAAAAATCTTCAAAAGAAAGAGTAATTGGTTGTGAAAGTATAGTATCCAATTCAGAATTTAATTTTTCTTTTGCATCATTTTGTGATAAAGATGAAACAGATATTCCATTTATATAAATATTATGTAATATTTTTGAATTTCCCATATTAAGTAATGATAAAAATGTTAAAAAGAATAGGATTAATAGTACTATTAGTATGGAAATTATATATATAAAATTAACTTTTTTAATTTTTTCGTGATTTCTTCCACGACGCCTTCTTTTACTCATATAAAAATCCTTTCAAAAATATTATATATTTTTGAATATTGAAAGTCAATATGAAAATTATATGAAAATTATTGAAAAAAAAGTAATAACATAGTAAAATATGTGTAAAAAGAAAATATGCTTATAATTATAAATAAGGAGCAGAACATGAAAAAAGGAATAGGAATAGTAATATTTATTGTAATAGTAATAATAAGTTTAGGTTTATCAATATATTTACCTAATAAAGATAAGATAAATGATGAGGCAGAAGATAAATCAGTTATATATAGTGTAATAGCAGAAAATGGAAAATATGGAGTAAAAAATCAAGATGAAAAAGTTATTGTAAAGCCTCAATATGAACAAGTAGTAATACCAAATGAACATAGAGGAATTTTTATATGTGATAATGATGGAGAAAAAACAGTAGTTTATAATGAAAAAGGTTCAGAAATTTTAAAGGACTATGATGCTGTAGAACCAATAAAATTATCTAATTTGTTAGAAGAAAAATATGAAAAAAATGCAATAATATATCAAAAAAATGGGAAATATGGTTTGTTATCAATAACAGGGAAAGTAATATTAGATGCTAGATATGAACAAATTTATAGTTTAGGATATAAGGAAAATGAAGTAATAGTAAAAGACAATAATAAGTACAAAATATATGATGTAAAAGGAAAACAGTTAATAAAAGATGAATTTGATTCTATTCAATCAGATGAATATTATAATGAACAAGATGAATATAAAAAATCTGGATATATTGTTTGTAAAACAACAAGTGATGGATATAGATATGGATATTATGATTATGATTATGATCAGGTATTAACGACAGATTATAATCAAATATTAAGAATTGTTAACGTTATAGATAAAAATAATGTATATTTGATTGCATCAAAAAATGGACAATATGGAGTATTTATAAATAATGTGAAAATTATAAATACTCAATATCAAACAATAAATTACGAAAAAGATTTTAATTTATTTATAGCAGAAAGAACTGGAAAATATGGTGCTTTTAATGAAAAAGGAAATGAAGTATTAAAGGTTGAATATGATTCGTTAGAAGTAAAGGGAATATATATATATGCTACAAAAGGAGAAGAGAAAAAAGTGTTTGATAAAGATGGAAAAGAAGTGAATATCCCTTTTGATACAACAATTGAAAAAACAGATAATGATAATGTTTATATAAAATTTGAAAATAATAAATATGGTGTAATAGATAAAGATGGTAAAACTTTAATAAATTGTGAATATGATTTGTTACAAATTATAAGAAATACAAATGCATATCAAGCTATAAATTTTGAAAACAATATGACATATATTTTCAATAATAAATTAGAAAAAACTGTAGAAATAGAGAATGCTACAATTAATATTGAAGATGAAAAGATACAAGTTTATAATGAAGAAATAACTTATAATTTAGATATTAACGGAAATATTATAGAAAATAAATAGATTAAAAAAACAAAATAAGTAAATACTGTTTATATGTATTTACTTATTTTATTTTGCAAATAAATATATAAGAAATTATTTAATTGGTGAGGAGAAAATATATGAAAGTTGGAGTGTCATTAGCAGGAGGAGGAATTAGAGGAATTGCACATGTTGGGGTATTAAAAGCCCTTGAGGAAAAAAATATAAAAGTAGCGGCTATTGCTGGAACAAGTGCAGGAAGTATAATTGCAACATTATATGCTATGGGATATAGCCCATATTATATTTACTTATTATTTAAGAGATATGCAAGAGATATTATAAATATAAGAAGTAAACCAATAATAAATGGTATAACTAATTTCATAAGAAATAACAAAATAGGAATTGCTGGGTTAAGTGATGGAAATGAATTTGAAAAAATGTATGATGAATTAGCAAGAAAAAAAGGTTTTAGACTAATTGGAGATATAAAAATGCCTTTATTAGTTTCAGCTGTTGATATTGGTGAATCAAAAGAATATATTTTTACTAACTGTGCTTCAAGAAAAAATATAAAAGATAATTATATAACAGAAATAGGGATAGGGAGAGCTGTTAGAGCTAGCAGTAGTTTCCCAGCAATATTTTGTCCTTGTGAATATAAAAATCATATATTTATGGATGGAGGAGTTTTAAATAATCTTCCAACAGAAGAATTAAAGAAAGTTTATACTGGAAAAATAATATCTGTAAATTTTGAGTCAGATCCTGTTTATAATGATTACGATATTATGAATATTATAATGAAGACTCTAGATATTATGGGAAATAAATTATCAATTAACTCATTGAAAAAAAGTGATTTTGTATTAACAGTTCCAACAGATGGAACAGGACTTATTGATGTTGATAAAATGGATATATGTTATAAATACGGGTATGAGATAGCGATAAAAAATATTGATAAGATAAGGAAGATGTTAGAATAAAAAGTGTTGTTTCATAAAAAATTATCAAAACTTGTCGATGAAAACATATTTAAATTTATATTAATATATTGACAAATGTATATAAAAAATTTATACTAAGTGTGTTAAATATTTCAAAACAATTTTTTTCAAGAAATTTAAATCAAATATTTGTTATTTCTTTTAAAGAAAATTAAAAAATCATATAAAACGTTTTATTAATCATATTAAAAGGAGTGGTTATTATAGAAAATAATAAAGTAAAAGAATTAGAAACTATAATTAAAAAGTCAGATAGGCAATTAGTAGATATTTTAAGAAAAATATTAAATATACAAGTAGATAAAATAATAATAGAAAAAAGATTAAAATTAAAAAATATTTCAGAGTATGAGTTTGAGGTAATAAAAACAAAAGCTAAATTAGAAAATGATAATGAAGTTGAGATTTATTTTAAACCTATAAAAAATTCAAGGATAAAAGAGTCAATATTTTGTTATTGGTGTTTAATATATGAAGAAGAAATAAGCGATAAGAAGATTCATCCAGAAGGAGATATTTTTTTAAATAAAGTATTAATATCAGAACTTACCAAAAAGAAATATTATCAAAGTGTATTTTTAGAAATTGAAAATAATAAGGGACATATGTTAGAAAATGGAACTGAAATTAATTTTATAGAAATATTGAAATATTTAAAAGAAGAAAGTTGTGAAGGATGTGAAGAATTAAAGAATTATTTTGAAAAAATGCAAGATTATGTGTTATTAGCGGGAATAAAAATAAATAGAAAAAATAAAATATTGTAAAATTTAGTGAAATCTTGTATAATAGAATGGTAATTTATATAAGAAAGGATGAAAAAAATGAAATATACATATAATCCAGAAGGAGTATGTTCTATGCAAATGATATTTGACATAGAAGGAGACATAATAAAAAGCTTAAAAATTATTGGAGGATGTCCAGGAAATACAGTAGGTGTTTCTAGATTAGTAGAAGGTAGAAAAATAGATGATGTAATAGAAATGCTAAAAGGAATTGAATGTGGAGTAAAAGGAACTTCATGTCCAGATCAGGTAGCAATAGCATTAGAAAATTATAAAAAAGAAAATTTATAATTTTAATAAAATAAGATGCACATTATTTTGTGCATCTTATGTAAAAATTAATATAAATCACTTTCAGATAAATTATTATTTGTTTCATTAACTTTATTTCCAGATTCAATTCCCATATATGGTAAAATCTCTGCAAACATTTTTCCTGCTGTTGGTGCAGCAATTTGGCCACCATTATGTAAAGAACCTTTTGGATTTTTTAATATAACAAGTAAAACAATTTTGGTATTTTCAACAGGAGAAATTGCAACAAATGAAGCTGTATAACCGTCTTTAGAAGTTGAACTTGTTGGTTCTGATGTTCCTGTTTTTGCACCAATTGAAAACCCTTTGGCTTGTTCTGCAACTCTATATCCAGAACCTTCTGAAACTACAGATTCCATCATTGATTTTACTTTATCAGTAGTAGATTTTGAAATTACCTGACGAATTTCTTTTGTTTTAAATTCAGTAACTTCACCAGTATCTGTATTTGTAATTTTGTCTACTAATTGTGGTTGAACTAAAACACCATCATTAGCAATTGTAGAAACAGCTGAAATCATTTGAATTGGTGTAATTGTAAACTTTTCTCCAAATGACATTGTAGCAAGTTCGTGTTGATTTATTTTGTTTAAATCATAAAACTTACCAATTGCTTCACCAGGAAGTGAAATTCCTGTTTTTTCAAATAATCCGAAAGCTTGATAATATTTATATGATAATTGAGCACCAATTCGCAATCCTAGTTCTATAAATGCAGGGTTACAAGAATGTTCGAGAGCTTCTCTTAAAGATTGTTTTCCATGAGGTTTTCTCCAATTCCAACATCTTATTGGTTTTTCTTCACCATTTATATAATAATATCCAGTACAATTAAATTCACCAGCTGTATCTGTTTTTACTAGATTTTCTTCAAGTCCAATAGAAGAAGTTATTAATTTAAAAACAGAGCCTGGAGCATAAGTATCAGTTACAGCTTTTGGAGTCCACATTCTAAGTAAAGCATTAGATTTTTCTTCACTAGATAACGTATCCCAATTTTCTGCTAATTTACTATTAGGAGTGTTACGATTATTAGGATCAAAATTTGGATAGTCAGCCATAGCCAAAATTTTGCCAGTAGATGGATCCATTGCAATTGTAATTCCACTATCACATTCATATTCATCAACAGCAGTGGCTAATTCTCTTTCAATAATTCCTTGAATATTTACATCAATTGTTAGATTTAAATCATAACCGTTTTCAGCAGCTATATATGATTTCTCAGAATTTGCAATTTCTGATTGACTAGCATCTTTTAAGCTAACTGATTTTCCAGCTGTACCACTCAAAAACGAGTTCCAAGAATATTCTATTCCATAAGCACCAGAATTGTCTGAATTAGTAAAACCTAGAATTGTTGATGCCAATGTGTTATATGGATAGGTTCTAGATGTAGTCTCTTCGAAAATAATACCTGTTGAAAAATCCAATTTATTTTTCCATTCTTTTATTTGTTCAACTTTATTTTGCTCTACATTAGATGCAACTGAAAATCTTTTTGTATTATTATTTATTTTCTCTAACAATTCTTGATAATCTATTTCAAGGATTTCGGAAAGTTTTTGTGCAATTGTTTCTTTATTCTCATCTTTTATATTTGTAGGATCTATGTAGATTTTATCGGTTTCATAGCTTATTGCTAATGTTTGACCATTAACATCATAGATGGTTCCTCTTTTTGCAGAAATAGTTTCTGTTAATGTTTGTCTAGCTCTTGCTGCACTTTGAAGTTCAGAGCCATTTACAAATTGTAAAAATATAAGTCTTATAATTAATGCTATAAAAAATAAAATTATTATAACTAAAAAAGTTTTTAGTTTTATACTAGAAGTTGTATTAATAACATTTATATCATCAAATTTATTTTTTGTTTTTTTCTTTTTCATAAAATCACCATTCTTTTGTTTTACTCAATTTTATAATAAATGGTAAAAAAAAGCAATAAAAATTTTAAAGATCATGGAGGAAAATATGTTATCAAAAATAAAGTCAATATCATTAACAGGGTTAGAAGGAAATTTAGTAGAAGTTCAAACAGATATAAGAAATGGAATACCAGAATTTGAAATAGTGGGATTGCCAGATATAAGAGTTAAAGAATCAAAGAAAAGAATTGAATCAGCAATAAGAAACTCTCAAATTGAATTTCCAAGCAAGAAAATTTTAATAAATTTGGCTCCTGCTAATATTAGAAAAGAAGGAAGTTCATTTGATTTACCAATTTCAGTAGGAATATTAATGTCCATAGGTGTTTTGTGTAATTTGAATTATAGTGAAATTGTAAATACAGTTTTTATTGGAGAACTTTCGCTTGATGGAAAAATAAATAGAACAAATGGAGTATTTGCAATGTGTGAAGAAGCTAAGGAATTAGGAATAAAAAGAGTAATAATTCCAAAGGCAAATTCAAATGAGGTTTCAGTTATAAACGGTCTTGATATTATTCCAGTAATGACATTGTGTGAGTTAATAAAATATTTGAACAAAGAGATAATTATAGAAAAAGAAATAGAAAGAAAAGTGGAATTTATAAAAGAATATAGTATGGATTTTGCAGATATAAAAGGTCAAGAAAATGTAAAAAGAGCATTAGAAGTGGCTTCTGCTGGAGGACATAATGTGCTTATGGTTGGGAGTCCAGGAAGTGGTAAAACAGCATTAGCTAAGCGAATTTTAACAATTTTACCAGATTTAACATTAGAAGAAGCAATAGAAACAACTAAGATTCATAGTATATCAGCTAATTTGACAAAAGAAGGATTGATATTAAGTAGACCATTTAGAATGCCACATCATACAGCTCCAATAAAATCAATAATTGGTGGAGGAAAACTTCCAATGCCAGGAGAAATAAGTTTAGCACATAATGGAATATTATTTCTTGATGAATTAACTGAATATAATAGAGTTGTGTTAGAAGCATTGAGAGAACCTTTAGAAGAAAAAGAAATTACAATAAATAGATTAAGTGGAAATTATAGATATCCTTGTAATTTTATGTTTGTAGCAAGTATGAATCCTTGTCCATGTGGATATTATGGTGACGAAGAGAAAGAATGTAAATGTACACAGTTAGAAATACATAGATATTTAAATAGAATAAGTGGGCCATTGTTAGATAGAATAGATATTCAGATTGAAGTAAAAAAAACTAAAATTGAAAAAATGAATTCTAATTTTAAAGCAGAAAGTTCAAAAAGAATAAAACAAAGAGTAAACATAGCAAGAAAAATCCAAAATGAAAGATACAAAAGTTTTGGAATAAAATCAAATTCTGAATTAACAACTAGATTAATTGGAGAATTTTGCAATATGAATGATGATGCAAATATGTTATTGCAAAGAGCTTTTAAGATGCTAAAGTTAAGTGTTAGAGGGTATGAAAGAATATTAAAGGTAGCTAGAACCATTGCAGATTTAGATAATGAAAAAATAATAAACGCAAAACATATTGCTGAAGCTGTTCAATATAGGAGTATAGATAAATTTTTAAATAAATAATTTTTAAAAAGGGATATGAGGAAGATGAAAAAATATGAAGAAAGAATAATCGAATATGCAGATATTTTATATCCAGATAAATTAAGAGAAATAAAAAATCCACCACTAAGATTATACACAAAAGGAAATATAGAATTATTAAACAGTATTGGAATTGCAATTGTGGGTTCAAGAACTAATACACAATATGGTGAAAAAATGTGTAAAACTTTTACAAAAAAACTAGTTGAATATGAAGTTACAATTATAAGTGGGCTAGCAATCGGAATAGATGCTATAGCACATAAAATATGTATAAAATATTTTGGGAAAACAATTGCCGTTTTGCCATGCGGATTTGATAATATATATCCAAAACAAAATAAAGAATTAATTGATGAAATATTAGAAAAGAATGGACTTATAATAACAGAATATGAAAAAGATGTTAAAGCAGAATCAAAAAAATTCTTAGAAAGAAATAGAATTGTAGCAGGTTTAGGAATTGGAACACTAGTAATTGAAGCTGGTTATAGAAGTGGAACAAGTGTTACTGCTAGATATACTAAAAATTTAAATAAACCAGTATTTTGTGTTCCAAGTAGTTTAGAAAATTCAAAAGGATTAGGAACAAATGAATTAATCAAAAATGGAAGCAAATTGGTAACAAAAGTTGAAGATATATTAATAGAATATCCTCAAATTAAGTTTAAGAAAAAATTATTAAAAGAAAGAGAAAAACAAGTTCCAAAAGAATTGGAAAAAGTATATAAATGTATAAAAAATGAGCCTGCAAATATTAATCAAATTGTGAGAAAAACCAAGATGTCTATACAAGATATTAGCTATAAAATAATGTTATTACAATTAGAAAATTTAATAGAAGAATTACCTGGGCAAGTGTATAGAATAAAAAATGGAGAAGATGATGAATAAAAGAAAATTTGGGATAATCGGCGAAAAAATGGCACAAAAATATTTAAAAGACAACAAATATGAAATAATTGAAAATAATTATTATACACGAAATGGTGAAATAGATATTATAGCAAGTAAAAACAATTATATTATATTTGTTGAAGTAAAAACAAGAACTAATGAAAAATATGGAAGGGCTAGTGAGGCAGTAAATAAAATAAAAAAAATTCATATGAAAAAAAGTGCAGCTATATTTTTAAAAGAAAATAACTTTTCGAGATTTACTATAAGATTTGACGTTATAGAAGTCTATATGATAAATGGAAAATGCAAGATTAATCATATTAAGCAAATAATTTGAAAAATAACATATAAATTAGCCCTAAAAATCGCAAAATATTAAGAAAATCTTTATAAAACTGCTTGCAAATTGGAAAATATATGATATAATATAAAAGCTAAGTAAAGCCAATACGAGAAAGGAAGATTGAAAATGAATTGTAAAGTTGAGAAAACAGAAAACGCAAATGAAGTAAAATTAGAAATTACAGTAGACGCAGAAAAATTTGAAAACGCAATGAAAAAAGTATATTTCCAAAATGCTAAATATATTAATATACCAGGTTTTAGAAAAGGAAAAGCTCCAATGAATATAGTAGAAAAATATTACGGAGCAGAAATCTTTTATGAAGATGCATTTAATGAAGTTGCAACAGAAGCTTATGATGAAGCAATTGACACAAACAAAATAGACGTAGTAAGCAGACCAACAGTTGATATAGTTCAAATGGAAAAAGGAAAAGATGTAATATTTACAGCAGTAGTACAAGTAAAACCAGAAGTAGAATTAGGAAAATATAAAGGAATAGAAATAAAGAAAATAGAATATCCAGTAAAAGACGAAGATGTTCAAAATGAAATAAAACAAATGCAAGACAAAAACTCAAGATTAGTAACAGTTGATGACAGAGCATTAGAAAATGGAGATACAGCAACAATTGACTTTGAAGGATTTGTTGATGGTGTTGCATTTGAAGGTGGAAAAGCAGAAGGACATGAACTAGAAATAGGAAGCGGAGCTTTTATACCAGGATTTGAAGATCAATTAGTTGGAATGAAAATTGATGAAGAAAAAGAAATAAAAGTAACATTCCCAAAAGAATATTTCTCTAAAGATTTAGCTGGAAAAGAAGCAACATTTAAAGTAAAATTACATGAAATAAAGAAAAAAGAATTACCAAACTTAGATGATGAATTTGCTAAAGATGTAAGCGAATTTGATACGTTAAAAGAATTAGAAGCAAGTATCAAAGAAAGACTTGAAAAAGACAATGCACAAAAAGCAAAATATGAAACAGAAGAAGCTGCAATAAAAGCTGTATGTGATAAATCAAAAGTAGAAATTCCATCAGGAATGGTAGATATGGAAGTTGATCATATGATTCAAGATATAAATCAAAGACTTTCATACCAAGGTTTAAAACTAGAACAATACCTAAAAATGATAGGAAAAACTGAAGAAGAAGTAAGAAAAGAATATGAACCACAAGCAATTGAAGCAATAAAATCAAGACTTACTTTAGAAGCAGTTAGAAAAGCAGAAAAAATCGAAGCAACAGACGAAGAAATAAATGCCAAATTAGAAGAAATGGCTAAAAACTATGGAAAGAAAGTTGAAGAAATTAAAGATAATGAAAACTTAAAAGATTATATCAAAGAAGGAATCGAATCAGAAAAAGCAATTGATTTCATAGTAAAAAATGCAAAAATAAAATAAAGTAAAAAGAAGTTAGGGGGAAAGTCTTTTATTAAAAATAGAGAAGTTTTACCTAACTTTTTCTACTCTAATAGACTATATTAGAGCAAATATTTATATACTTGTGATAAAATTACAAGGGTAGGGAGGATAAATTATGTTAGAAAAATCAAGTTTAGTACCATATGTTGTTGAACAGACAAGTAAAGGTGAACGTTCATATGACATATTTTCAAGATTATTAAAAGACAGAATAATATACTTAGGAGAAGATGTAAATCCAACAACATCAAGTTTAATAGTTGCACAAATGTTGTTCTTGGAATCAGAAGATCCAGATAAAGAAATATATTTTTATATAAATTCACCTGGAGGATCAATAACAGATGGAATGGCAATTGTAGATACAATGAATTATATAAAATGTCCAGTTGAAACAGTATGTGTAGGACTTGCAGCAAGTATGGGAGCAGTATTATTAACTGCTGGTGAAAAAGGAAAAAGATTTGCAATGCCAAACTCAGAAATTATGATACACCAACCATTAATTGGTGGTGGAGGACTACAAGGTCAAGCAACAGAAATTAAAATTCATGCAGATCATTTAGTTCGTACAAGAGAAAAATTAAATAAATTCTTAAGTGAAAGAACAGGAAAACCACTAGATGTTATAGAAAAAGATACGGAAAGAGATAATTATATGACAGCAGAAGAAGCTCTAGAATATGGTTTAATAGATGGAATTATGACAAAAAGAGCTTAAGAAAAAAGGAGATTAAAATGGCAAAAAATGATATACCAAAAAGTGTAAAATGTTCATTTTGTGGCAAAACACAAGATAATGTTAGAAAAATAATTGCTGGTCCTGGTGTATATATTTGTAATGAATGTGTAGGATTATGTAATGAAATAATTGATGCTGAATATTCTGATGAAGACACATATACTTTAGCAGAATTAGATGAGATTCCAAGTCCAAAAGAAATAAAAGAAATTCTTGATGAATATGTAATTGGGCAAGAAGAAGCAAAAAAAGTTCTTGCAGTAGCAGTATATAATCACTATAAAAGAGTTGCTTATGAAGAAAATATTGAAGAAAAACAAGAAATTAGTGATGATGATGTAGAAATTCAAAAAAGCAATATTTTATTAGTAGGACCAACAGGATGTGGAAAAACATTATTAGCAAGTACACTTGCAAAAATATTAAATGTACCATTTGCAATAGCAGATGCAACAACACTTACAGAAGCTGGATATGTTGGAGAAGATGTTGAAAATATTCTTTTAAAACTAATTCAAGCTGCTGATGGAGATATAGAAAAAGCAGAAAAAGGAATTATATATATTGACGAAATAGACAAAATAACAAGAAAATCTGAAAATCCATCAATAACAAGAGATGTAAGTGGTGAAGGTGTTCAACAAGCATTATTAAAAATAGTAGAAGGAACAATTGCATCAGTTCCACCACAAGGTGGAAGAAAACATCCTCAACAAGAAATGATACAAATAGATACATCAAATATATTATTTATTTGTGGAGGAGCATTTGAAGGATTAGAAAATATTATAAAAGATAGAATTGGAAAAAAATCAATAGGGTTTGGTGCTGAAATTCAAAGTAGTAAAGATATGGATAAATACGAAGTATTTGAACAAATACTTCCACAAGATTTATTAAAATTTGGAATGATTCCAGAATTTATAGGACGTTTACCAATTATTGCTACATTAAAAGAATTAGATAGAAAAGCATTAATAAAAATAACAACAGAACCAAAAAATGCATTAGTAAAACAATACAAAAAATTATTAGAAATTGATGGCGTAGAGTTAGAATTTGAACCAGATGCGCTTGAGGCAATTGTTGATAAAGCAATTGAAAGAAAAACAGGTGCAAGAGGTTTACGTTCAATAATAGAAAATGTTATGACAGATATAATGTATGATATTCCATCAAATGAAAAAATTGAAAAATGTATTATAACAAAAGATACAATTCAAAATAATGCAAAACCTAAAATTATAGAAAATCCGAATAAAGAATCTAAAAAGAAACAGAGAGTTCAAGCAGAAGTAAAGGAAACTGCATAAAATATGAAAAAAGCTAAGATATATTTTATATCTCAGCTTTTTTTTATATACAAAACTATTTATTGTTATTTTTTTGATTATTGCTTTTTTTACTATTATTATTTCTATTTTGGTTATTATTTTTTTCTGACATAAATAACACCTCCAATTTAAATTTACAAAAATATTGTCTCCATAGTTGCAAGAAATATTCAATTATATTGTAAAAAACAAAAAAAAGATATATAATAAGGACGAAAATCGAAAAAATGAATACAATAGAATGAATATATTTCAGTAAAAAGAAATATTAATTTGCACCATTGAAAGGATGAGATAAGAATGGAATTTAAAAATAAAAAATTAGAACAATTTGAAAAAGATATAGAAAAAAAGAAAATAGCAGTAATTGGAATTGGAGTAAGCAATATTCCGTTAATAGATTATTTGCATGAAAAAAAAGCAGAGGTATCAGTATTTGATGACAGAGAAGAAGATAAGATTTCAAAAGATATTTTAGAAAAATTAAAAAAATATAATTTTAAATGTTATTTTGGAAAAAGAAACTTAGACAATTTACATGGATTTTACTTAATTTTTAGATCACCAAGTTGTTTGCCTACAAAACCTGAATTAGAAAAAGAAGCACAAAGAGGAGCAATAATAACAACAGAAATAGAACAATTAATAAAAATGGCACCTTGTAAAGTAATTGGAATAACTGGAAGTGATGGAAAAACAACAACTACTACATTAACAGCTAGAATTTTAGAAGATGCAGGATATAAAGTCTATTTAGGTGGAAATATAGGTATTCCATTATTCACAAAATTAAATGAAATAAAGCCAGAAGATCTAATAGTATTAGAATTAAGTAGTTTTCAATTAATGGGAATGAAAGTTAGTCCAGACATATCTGCAATAACAAACATAACACCAAATCATTTAAATGTACATAAAGACTACCAAGAATACATAAATGCCAAAAAGAATATATATAGAAATCAAAAAGATACAGGAATACTGGTAATAAATGCAGATAATGATTTAACTAGAGAATGTCAAAATGATGCAAAAGGTGATGTTATCTTATTCAGTAGTAAACAAAAATTAGACTATGGATTTATCGTAGAAAACGGAATTGTAAAAGAGTGTAATGATGGAATAAGAAAACATATTGTATCACAAGATGAAATAAAATTAAAAGGAATTCATAATTTAGAAAATATATGTACAGCATTAGCATTAACAAAAAAATTAGTAAATACAGAAAAAGCAGTTGATACAATAAAAGAATTTGCAGGAGTACATCATAGATTAGAATTGGTAAGAACACTAAATGGAGTGGAATGGTATAATGATTCTGCAAGTACAACACCAACAAGAGGAATATCAGCATTAAAGTCATTTAATAAAGAAATAGTGTTAATAGCAGGAGGAGCTGACAAAAACCTAGATTATACACCAATTGCAAAACCAATTGTAGAAAAAGTAAAAAGTTTAATATTAATTGGTCAAACAGCAAATAAAATATATACAGCAGTAAAAAATGAATTGGAAAATCAAAATAAAACTTTAGATATACATATGTGTGAAACATTTAGAGAAAGTTTAGAATTAGCAAAAAGAATTGCAAAACCTGGTCAAATAGTATTATTCTCACCAGCAAGTACAAGTTTTGATATGTTTAAAGATATGTATGATAGAGGAGATCAATTTAGAGAAGAAGTAAATAAATTTTAAAAACAAAAGAAATAGAGGTGGGGGATTAATGACAATAAAACAAGCAATAACAAAAGGAATGATAATGTTAAAATCAAATAATGTAGAAAGCCCAAAATTAAAAGCAAGACTATTATTACAATATGTTTTAGATAAACCAAGGCAATATATTATAGTTTATGATAATAAAGAAATTGATAAACAGCAACAATGGCAATATTTTGTTAATATTGAAAAATTAACAAAAGGAATACCATTACAACATATAACACATAGACAAGAATTTATGAAAATGGACTTTTTTGTTGATGAAAATGTATTAATCCCAAGGCCTGATACAGAAATATTAGTTGAAGAAGTTATAAAAATTGCTCAAAAATATGATTCACCAAGGATATTAGATTTATGTACAGGAAGTGGAGCAATTGCAATATCATTAAAAAAATTTGTGCCAAATGCAGATATAACAGCTGTAGATATAAGTGAAAAGGCATTAGAAATAGCACAAAAAAATGCAAAAAAATTAGAAACAAAAATAAATTTTTTGAAATCAGATTTATTTGATAAATTAGATAATAAAAAATTTGACATTATAGTTTCAAATCCACCATATATAAGAAAAGATGAAATAAAAAAATTGAGTGAAGAAGTTCAAAAAGAGCCTAAAATTGCATTAGATGGTGGAGAAGATGGATTAGATTTTTATAGAATAATTGCAGAACAAGCAATTAATTATTTAAAAACAGGAAGTTTTCTATGTTTTGAAATTGGATATAATCAAAAAAATGATGTAATTAAAATAATTGAAGATGAACAAAATTATAAAAATACATATTGTAAAAAAGATTTATATGGAAATGATAGAATAATAATAACACAAGTTTTATGATTGGAGGAAATATGTCTTTTTCAACAGAATTAAAAGAAGAGATAAGCAAATCAGAAAAACTATCAAATAAAGAAAATGTTAAATATGAACTTATGGGATATTTGATGAGTAGTAATATATCTGAAGAAAAAAATAAAATAAAATTTTCAACAGAAAATGAATATAATATTAATAGATTTGCACGATTGTTGAGTAATTGTGGAATTGAAACATATAATATAAACATTCAAGGTAAATTATTTGTAATAACTTGTCCTAAAATGGAAATACAAATAGATAATTTAACAATAGAGCAATTGAAAAATATAGTAAGAGGAGCCTATTTAGGCTCAGGTTCTATTAACAATCCTGAAAATACATATCATTTAGAAATAAGTGTTAGAAAAAAAGATTATGCAGATATTATAGTAGAAGGATTAAGTAGTTTTGATATAAAAAGTAATGTTATAGAAAAAAATAAAGAATATACAATATATTTAAAAGATGGTGAAGAAATCTCAAAAACATTAGCTTTATTAGGGGCAAATAAATCTGTCTTAAAATTTGAAGAAATTAGAGTAAAAAGAGAAATGAACAATAAAGTAAATAGATTAGTAAATTGTGAAACTGCAAATATGAATAAAACTATGAATGCTTCAATAGAACAGATTGAGATAATAAGAAAATTAAAACAAAATGGTAAATTCGAAAAATTAGAAGAACCATTAAAAGAGATAGCAGAACTTAGATTACAAAATCCTAGTGCAAGTCTAATAGAACTTGGAAAAATGTTAAAAACACCAATAGGTAAATCTGGAGTAAATTATAGATTAAAAAAAGTAATGGAGATTGGTAAGAAAATAGATGATAACAAAAAATAAAATAGGAATATATGTACATATCCCATTTTGTAAGAAAAAGTGTGATTATTGCGATTTTATATCATATTGTGGAAAAGATGATTTGATTGAAAAATATGTAGATTCAGTAAAAAAGGAAATCGATCATGTGAAAATAAAATCAGAAATAACAACAATATATATTGGTGGAGGAACACCATCATATATAGATAGTAAATTTATTGTGCAGATATTAGAAAAGATAAAAGAAAAAAATGTTGCACAAGATGCTGAAATAACAATTGAAGTTAATCCGGGAACAGTAACTCAAGAAAAACTACAAGACTATATTGATTGTGGTATTAACAGAATAAGTATAGGGCTACAAACTACAAATGATGAGTTATTAAAGCAGATTGGTAGAATTCATAATTATGAACAATTTTTAGAAACATATAAATTAGCAAAAAAAGTTGGTTTTAAAAATATAAATGTTGATTTAATGTTAGGACTTCCAAATCAAAGAATTATTGATTTAAAAGAAAGCTTAGAAAATGTATTGAGATTAGCTCCAAAACATATATCAGTATATTCATTAATTGTTGAAGATGGTACACCTATTGCTAATAAAATAAAAAATGGAAAATTAAAATTGCCAGATGATGAGTTAGAAAGAAATATGTATTGGTATGTAAAAAACACATTAGAATTAAATGGATACAAACATTATGAAATATCTAATTTTGCTAAAAAAGGGTATGAGTCAAAACATAATATGAATTGTTGGAATCAAATGGAATATGTTGGAATTGGTACAGCTGCACATTCTTATAGAGATATAACAAGATATTCTAATACTGAAGATATAAAAGAATATATTAAGAATGTTCAAAAAGGAGAATTTGAAAAAAATAGAATTATACATGAAATACAAAAAGAAGAAGATTCTAAAAAAGAATTTATGCTCCTTGGTTTGCGTAAAATAGATGGACTAAAAATAAGTGAATTTAAAAATAAGTTTGGAGATAATCCAATTTATTTATATAGAAATGAATTGAAAAAACTTTCTGATGAAAAATTAATAATAATACAAGATGATAATATTAGATTATCTAATAAAGGAATAGATTTAGCTAATTTAGTGTGGGAAGAATTTGTATAGTAGTTGCTAAACAAGTAAAAATATGGTATAATATTAAAGTTGCCAAAAGGCAAATATTATATATTTGGAGGATAGAAAATATGATGTTACTAATTGCTAAACGGCTTGGATTTGAGTTTATTACATTTTTCATTTTAGCGACAATTTATTATAAGCTTTTTCATAAGCATGAAAAATGGTTTAAGCAATCGATTAGAATATCATTGGTATTAAGCATTATTTGGACTATTCTGTATTGTCTGGATATGGTTGTATTCAGATGAAAGAAAGGGTATGGTGAAAAACACCATACCCTTTTCTTTTAGCCTATTAGGTCAGTAATGTTGAAATATATACTATTGTATGGTATAAATAAAAAATATAAATTTGAAAAATAGAAAGAGATAAAGTATAATGAATAGGGAGAATACCAAAAATATAATAAAAAAGATATTAATAATATTAGTGATTATTATAATATTAGGAGTGATATTAACAATGGGAATAGGAAACTATTTTGTGAATTATGCTATTGCTAGAAGCGGAGATGGTGGAAATAGAGAAATAAAAGATGATTCAAAAATAGAAGTATTAGGAGAAGATGAAAAAATAATAGAAAGCAATAGGACACAAGCAAAAGAATCATCAGAAAAATGGGAAAATAATATAAAAAAGCAAAGTGTAGAAACAAAAGCTAATGATGGAATAAATCTAAGAGGAACAGAATATTTAACAAATGAAGAAAATGATAACTGGGTTATTATATTTCATGGATATAGAGCAGAGCCTAAATCTGTTTTAACAATTGGAGAACATTTTTCTGAAAAAGGTTATAATGTTTTAATTCCAAGCATGAGAGCTTGTGCTGAAAGTGATGGAGATTTTGTAGGAATGGGGTGGCTTGATAAAGATGATTTGAAATGTTGGGTAAATTTGATTTTAGAACAAAATTCTAATGCCAATATCATATTACATGGATCTTCAATGGGAGCAGCAACAGTATTAATGGCATCAGGAGATGAATTACCACAAAATGTTAAAGCGATAATTGCTGATAGTGGATATACTTCAGTTTGGGATATATTTGCATCAGAAGCAAAAGCAAGATTTGGTATTCCTGCATTTCCTGTATTAAATATGTTTCAAGTTGTTGCGAAAATTAGAGCTGGATATGATATAAAAAAGGCATCTGCTTTAGAACAAGTGAAGAAAAGTAATACACCAATATTATTTATACATGGAGATAAAGACGATTTTGTACCAGAATCAATGTGCGAAAAATTATATGATTCTGCTAATTGCATAAAAGAAAAATTAATTATAAGTGGAGCTGGACATACAGATTCCAAATATAAAGAACCAAATACTTATTATAATAAAATATTTGAATTTATAGATAAAGTTGAAAAATAAATATAAAAAATTTGAAATTTCTATTTATTTTTATTAATATATTATATATAATTAAAGTGGGAAAAATAAAAGGGGAATATCAAATGAAGAAATTAAAAAAGTATTTAATAGTAGTATTAATTTTAACAATATTTTTTTCAGCAATATTTAATTATAATGTATCAATTGCTGATGTAGGAAACTTTGAAGATTATGATAGTGGAAGTTCATGGGATGATGACTCATGGGACAGTGAAAGTTCATGGAACGATTGGGATGACGATGATTATAGTTATAGCGGAACAAGTTATAGTAGTGGGGGGAGTTCTCCATTAGTTTCAATTATAACAGTTATTATTATCTTTATTATTGCAGGAGCTATAGCTTCAAGTAATAACAAAAAATCAACAAAAAATCGACACATACCATCAATATATGATGAGTTTGATTCATCAGAAGAAAATGTTGAAAGAAAGATTAAAGCTGTTGATGAAATGTTTAATAAAGAAGAATTTTCAGCTTGGACTAGAAGTTTATTTATAAAATTACAAGAAGCATGGACTGCGAGAGATTGGAGTACTATTAGGGTATTTGAAACAAATGAATTATTTGAACAACATCAAAAACAATTACAAGATTATATAGATAGAAAACAAATAAATGTAATGGAAAGAATTTGTGTGTTATCAGTTAGACTAGTAAGCTTTAAACAAACAGGAAATAAAGATGTTTTAACAGTTTTATTAAGATCTAGAATGAATGATTATATAATTGATGAAACAACAGGAAAAATTATAAAGGGTGATAAAACAAAAGATATATATAGCACATATAAACTTGACTTTATCAGAACAACAGGAGAAAAAACAAAACCAGGACCTATTGATGTAAATACAACAAATTGCCCAAATTGCGGAGCACCAACACAAATTACATCATCAGGAAAATGTGAGTATTGTGGAAGTATAATTACAACAGGAGAACATAGTTGGGCATTATCAAATTTAGAAAGAATATAATAAAATAAATAGAAATGTGATTGTAAAACGAAATTTTTGATTTATTTCAAGAATTTCGTTTCTTTTATATTTGTTCTTTTAATAAAACTAATATTGACAAATTACCATAATTCGTAGTATAATGTTAGCCGTAGTTAACAAAGAGATTGAATGTAAAAAAAGGAGAAATCATGATAACAAAAGCATCTGAAGAATATTTAAAAACAATGTATGTATTAAAAAAACAAAATGGAAATATTAGAGTAACAGACATTGCAAATAAAATGAACTGTACAAAGCCTAGTGTAAATAAAGCACTAAATAATTTAAAAGAAGAAAAATTAGTAAAATACGAAACATATGGAATAATAGAATTAACAGAACAAGGAGAAAATTTGGCACAAAAAATTTTAGAAGCATATGACATTGTTTATTTGTTTTTAAAAGATGTATTAGATTTAGATGAACAATCTGCAAAAGAAGAGGCAGAAAAAATAAAATTAGTAACAACAGATGAAACAATAAATAAATTAGCAAAATATGTACATAATGTTTTAGGATTAAAAGAATTAAATTGCAATTATGATATAAATCAAGAAAAATGTAGATGTTGTGTAAAAAGAGCAAAAACGAAGAAAAGTAATGATATGCAAAATTAATAAAAGGAAGGAATAATAAAAATGAGTAAAGAGTTATTAGAAATAAAAGATTTACATGTAAATGCAGGAGAAAAAGAGATTTTAAAAGGTTTAAATTTGAAAATAAATAAAGGAGAAGTACATGTAATAATGGGGCCAAATGGTGCAGGAAAATCAACACTTGCAAATGTTATTTTAAATAATCCAGAATATACAAAAACAAGTGGAACTGTTGAATTTGAAGGTGAAAACATCAATGATTTAAGTACAGATAAAATAGCCAAAAAAGGAATATTTATGTCATTTCAATTGCCAGAAGAAATACCTGGAATTTCAACAATGAACTTTTTAAAATATGCAAAAAATAAAATTACTGAAAAGCCAGTAAAAGTATTTGAATTTAGAGATACTGTAAAAAAATATTCAGAAGAATTAAACATGAATCCAAAACTAATTGAAAGAAACTTAAATGTTGGATTTTCTGGAGGAGAAAAAAAGAAGAATGAAATATTACAAATGCTTGTATTAAATCCAAAACTTGCAATATTAGATGAAACAGATTCAGGATTAGATGTTGATGCTATAAAAATAGTTTCAAAAGGAATTGAAATGTTTAAAAATGATGATAATGCAGTTTTAATAATAACACATAATACAAGAATATTAAATCATCTAAAAGTTGATTATGTACATGTTTTAGTAAATGGACAAATTGTAAAAACATCAACAGCAGAATTAGCAGAACAAATTGAAGAAACAGGATATGCACAATATAAAAAATAGAAAGGAAATCTATATGTCAAAAACACAGGTAAATGAGATAGATAGAAATATATATGATATAAAAAATAAAGATGACTATGAATTTAAAATGCAAAAAGGTTTAAGCAGAGAAATAGTTGAACAAATATCAAAAAGAAAAAATGAACCAGATTGGATGTTAGAAATTAGACTAAAAGCATTAGAAATGTACGAAAAATTAGAGCTTCCAACATGGGGACCAGATTTATCAGAATTGAAAATGGATGAAATAGCAACATATGTAAAACCAAAAACCAATCTAAATAGTTCATGGGAAGATGTGCCAGATGAGATAAAAGACACATTTGATAAATTAGGAATACCAGAAGCAGAAAAGACCTCATTAGCAGGGGTAGGAGCACAATATGATTCAGAAGTAGTATATCATAGCATGAAAGAAGATTTAATAAAACAAGGAGTAATCTATACTGATATGGAATCAGCTGTAAGAGATTATCCAGAAATAGTAAAAGAACATTTCATGAAATGTGTACCAATAAGTGATCATAAATTTGTTGCATTACATGCAGCAGTATGGTCTGGTGGATCATTTGTATATGTACCAAAAGGAGTAAAATTAGATATACCATTACAATCATATTTTAGATTAAATTCTCCAGAATCAGGACAATTTGAACATACATTAATAATAGTTGATGAAGGAGCAAGTTTGCATTTTATAGAAGGATGTTCAGCTCCAAAATATAATAAAGTAAATTTACACGCAGGATGTGTAGAACTATATGTAAAAGATAACGCATATTTAAGATATTCAACAATAGAAAACTGGTCGAAAAATATGATGAACCTAAATACTAAAAAGGCAATAGTAGGAAAAAATGCACAAATAGATTGGGTAACAGGCTCATTTGGTTCAAAAATCTCTATGTTATATCCAATGAGTATATTAAATGGTGAAAATGCAAAAACAGAATATACAGGAATCACATTTGCAGGTGGAGGACAAGACTTAGATACAGGATTTAAAGTAATTCATAATGCTCCAAACACATCATCTGTAGTAAATTCAAAATCGATTTCAAAAGATGGAGGAGCATGTACTTATAGAGCGTTAGTAAGAATAAATGAAAATGCAAAAAATTCAAAATGTAGTGTAAGTTGTGAATCATTAATGTTAGATGATATTTCAAGATCTGATACAATACCAGTAAATGATATTAGAACAGATGAAGTAGAATTTTCACACGAAGCCAAAATAGGAAAAATAAGTGATAAAGCAATATTTTATTTAATGTCAAGAGGATTGTCAGAAGAAGATGCAAAAGCAATGATAGTAAGAGGATTTGCATATCCTATTTCAAAAGAATTACCAGTAGAATATGCAGTTGAAATGAATAATTTAATAAATCTAGAGTTAGAGGGGGCAATCGGATAATGGAAAAATTAAGAGTAAATGATACACCAGTAAGAACAGCAAGAAATTTTTTAATAAACAATATTGAAATTGAATTAGAAATGCCAGAAAAGATTGCTGAATTCAAAAATGTAGAAATTATTAATAATGGAAGCATAATTGATAATCAAACAACAAATCAAGCATTAACATATGGAACTAGTAAAATTTTAGAAGAATTAAATTATGAAACAGCAAATAATAAAATAAGAATTCAAACAGAAAACAAAAAAGAAAACATTAGAATAAGATATACATTTGATGATGAAAATATTAATTTGATAAATCAAATAGAAATTATTGCAAATGGAGATACAAATATAATAATAGAATATATATCAAATACAAGTAAGAAGTGTTTTCATAATGGAATTATAAGAATAATAGCAAATGCAAAATCTAAATTGGATATAACAATTGTAAATTTATTAAATGAACAATCAGAAAATTTTGAAGCAATAGAAAATAAGTTAGAAGAAAATTCAAATGTAAAATATACAATTATTGATATTGGTGGAAAAACGAGTATATCAAATTATTATTCTAATATTATAGGTGATAATGCTGAAAATGATTTAAAATCTATATATTTAGGAATAGATAATCAAATAAAAGACATTAATTATATTGCAGAATTAAGAGGAAAAAAGACTAATATAGACATTGATGTTCAAGGAGCTCTAAAAGATTCTGCAAAGAAAAACTTTAAAGGAACAATTGATTTTAAAAAAGGTGCAAAAAAGTCAAAAGGTAATGAAAATGAATATTGTATGTTATTATCAAATAAAGCAAAATCAATAGCATTGCCAATGCTTTTATGTACAGAAGAAGATGTCGAAGGAAATCACTCAACAGCTTCTGGAAAAGTTGATGCAAAACAATTATTTTATTTAATGACTAGAGGATTAAGTTATAAAGAAGCTGTGAAATTAATTGTTAAAGCTAATTTCCAAAAGATAATTGATAGAATAAATGATGAAGAATTAAGAAATGTGATATTAAAAGAAATTGATAAGAAACTAGATTAAAAAAGCTCCCAATCCGCAGTGCGAGATTGGGAGTGAACAAAAATTATATTGCAATAAGTACAATTGGAATGCCGAAGCCAATCAGTGCCAATCCACCAAGAAGGTGGAATAAGAAGAATTGACGACTATCAGTCATACACCAAAATCCAACACCAGTCAACATCAGCCCTAAAAGCATTAGGGCAAAGTTGAAGTCTGATGTGATATAATGCATAATTAAGTTCATATAAAACCCTCCAGAATTAAAAAAATTCGGTCAACCTTTATTATATCACTAATAGGAAAAAAAGTCAAAGAAAGGATTGCAAAAATGAATGTTGAAAATATAAAAAAAGATTTTCCATTATTAGAAAATCGCAATATAACATATTTAGATAGTGGAGCTACAACTCAAAAGCCAATACAAGTAATAAATGCAATAGAAGAATTTTATAAAAAAAATAATGCAAATCCACATAGAGGAGCTTACACATTAAGTATTGAAGCAACAGAAGCTTATGAAAGTACAAGACAAAAGATTGCGAAATTTATTAATGCGAAACATCCAGAAGAAATAATTTTTTCAAAAAATGCTACAGAAAGTTTAAATTTAATAGCATATTCATATGGAATGAATAATTTAAAAAAAGATGATGAAGTTGTTATATCTATAATGGAACATCATTCAAATTTAGTACCATGGCAAAAAGTAACAAAAGCAACTGAAAGTAAATTAAATTATATGTATATTAATGAAGAATTCGAACTTTCAGATGAAGAAATTGAAACAAAAATCACAGATAGAACAAAAATAGTTGGAATAGCACATGTTTCAAATGTTTTAGGAACAATTAATAATGTAAAAAAAATAATCAAATATGCACACAAAAAAGGAGCAATAGTAATTGTTGATGCATCACAAAGCATTCCACATATGAAAATAGATGTACAAGATTTAGATGCAGATTTTTTAGTATTTTCAGGACATAAAATGTTAGCACCTCTTGGAATTGGGGTATTATATGGAAAAAGAGAAATCTTAAATAAAATGACACCATTTTTAATGGGTGGAGATATGATTGAATATGTATATGAACAAGAAACAACATATGCACCATTACCAAATAAATTTGAAGCTGGGACACAAAATGTAGAAGGTGTTGTAGGATTAGGTGCTGCAATTGATTATATTCAAAATATAGGATATGACAAAATGCAAGAATTAGAAAATGATGTATTAGCATATGCAAGACAAGAATTATCAAAATTAGATTATTTAACATTATATATGACTCCAAATGAAAAAAATCATTCAAGTGTAATTTCATTTAATATAAAAGGTGTACATCCACATGATGTAGCAAGTATATTAGATTCAGAAGGTGTATGTGTACGTTCTGGAAACCATTGTGCACAACCACTTATGAGATTTTTAGGGATTGATTCAACATGTAGAGCAAGTTTTTATTTTTATAATACAAAAGAAGATGTAGATAGACTTGTACATGCTTTAAATAAAGCTTATGATATGTTTAAAAAATTTATAAAATAAAGAAAGGCTAAAAAATGGAAGATTTAACAGATGTATATAATGACTTAATAATGGAACATAGTATGAATTCATATAATAAAAAGAAGTTAGAAAATGCAGACTATTCTGAAATTGGACATAATCCAAATTGTGGAGATGAAATAACACTAGAACTAAAATTAAATGGAGATAAAATTGAAGATATGGCATTTTCAGGACATGGATGTGCAATTTCACAAGCTTCAACATCTATAATGATAGATACGTTAAGAGGTAAAACAATTGAAGAAGCAAAAGAAATTATAAAAACATTTATAGAAATGATAAAAAGAGAAATAACAGATGAAGAACAATTAAAAAAATTAGAAGATGCAATAGCATTTAAAAATGTATCAAACATGCCTGCAAGAGTAAAATGTGCATTACTTGCATGGCATACATTAGAAGATATGTTAAATAAGAATGATGAAAATGGAAAAGGAACAATAAATTGTTGTCATTAATTATTAAAAAGGAAAATGAAATGGAAAATAAAAAAGTATTATTAGGAATGAGTGGAGGGGTAGACAGTAGTGTATCAGCATTACTTTTAAAGCAAAATGGATATGATCCAATAGGAATGACATTAGAATTATTTGCAGGAAGCAGTTGCTGTAATGTAAGTACATATATAGATGCGAAAAATGTATGTAATTCAATTGGAATTCCACATATTACAGATGATTGTAAAACATTATTTAAAAAATGTGTAATACAAGATTTTATAGATTGTTATTCAAATTGTAAGACACCAAATCCATGTATAGAATGTAATAAATATATGAAATTCGGATATATGTGGGAAAAAGCAAAAGAATTAGGATGTGAATATATAGCAACAGGACATTATGCCAAAACAGAATATAGTGAAAAATATGGCAGATGGGTATTGAAAAAATCAAATGCAGGAAAAAAAGATCAAAGTTATGTATTATGGAATATTCCAAAAGAATTAATTGAACATGTATTATTTCCTCTTGCTGATTTTGAAAACAAAGAACAAATAAGAGAAATTGCAAGAGAAAATAATTTAAAAGTTGCAAATAAACCTGATAGTGAAGATATATGTTTTGTACCAGATGGCAATTACAAGAAATTTTTGGAAAATAATTCAGATATAAAACCAAAAGTTGGAAATATAGTAACATCAAAAGGCGAAGTTATAGGAAAACATACAGGATTATATAATTATACAATTGGACAAAGAAAAGGATTAGGAATATCTTATAAATCACCATTATTTGTTATAGGATTTAATCCAAAGAAAAATGAAGTAATTGTTGGTGAAGAAAATGAATTATATAAAAAAGAAATAACAATAGGAGAAATAAATTTATTATTATTTGATGAAATAAAAGAACCAATTAAAGTTGATGTTAAAACAAGATACTCATCAAAAGTAGCCAAAGCAATGATTATTCAAAACGGAGATTGTATAAAAATAGAATTTGACGAGCCACAAAGAGCACTTACACCAGGGCAATCAGCAGTATTTTATATTGATGATATTGTAGTTGGTGGTGGAAAAATATTGTAAGGAAAACAGATATTATAATGTTTAATGTTATAATATCTATTTTTTTGCGAACTTTGAGATAACTGAAAACTTGACAAATAGCATATTAAGGGGTATACTATAAAGGTATAAAAGGAGAAACTATGTCTGAAAATAATAGTAGAAAAGTATTTGATAGTTTAGTATCAAGAACCAAAATATATTTAGTAATAATATTAATATTATTTATTTTAATATCAGTATTTAGACCTATATTAATAATTCCATCAATAATATTATATATATCAATATTATGTTATACATATTTTGCAAATAACAAAAGAAAAAGTGAAATATCAGAGCAATTGCAAGATTTAACATTAACAGTAGATTCAGCAGCAAAAAGTAGTTTAATAAATTCGCCATTCCCACTTGTAATATTAGAAACAAACGGAAATATTGTATGGAAAAGTTCAAAATTTGTAACAGAATTTGCAGATATTGATATGGATAATTATATAGATGATTTGATAATAGACATAAAAGATGAGATTGAAAAAAGTGATAATAAAAAAAGAAAATCAGTAATAAGACAAATACAAATAGGAAAGAAAACATATACAGTACAAGGCGAATTTGCTAAATCAAAGAAATATGAAAGAAAGAAATCACCAGAATATATGATGATTTTATATTTTATTGATGAAACAGAAAAAGTTAAATTAAAACAAGAGAACGAAGACAAAAAAATATGTGTTGGAATAATAATGATAGACAATTATGAAGAAGTTACACAAAGAGTTGATGCAGAGCAAAAAACACAATTAATGGCAAAAGTAGAAAGCACAATATATGATTGGGTAAATGAAACAAATGGAATACTAGTAAAAGCAGATAGAGATACATATGTATATGTATTTGAACAAAAAAATCTCGAAAAAATTAAAGAAGAAAAATTTGCAATACTAGATTCTATTAAAAATCTTGTAAGAAAAGACAAAATACAATTAACATTAAGTATAGCAATTTCAAATGAAGGAGATACAGAAAGAGATGTATATAAATCAGCTTCTGCAGCAATGGATGTAATATTAGGTAGAGGTGGAGATCAAGCAGTAATAAGACAAAATGGAAAATATTTATTCTTTGGTGGAAAAGTTGAAGAAGTAGAAAAGAGAACAAAAGTAAAAGCAAGAATAGTTGCACATGCATTAGAAGAATTAATAAAAGAAAATGATAAAATAATGATAATGGGACATACAAACCCAGACATAGATGCAATTGGTTCAGCATTAGGAATATATAGAATTGCTAAAACATTAGAAAAAGAGGCAAAAATTGTAGCAAATGTAGAAACTCCATCAATAAAAGATCTTTATGAATCAATAAAAGATCAATATCAAGAAGTATTTATAAGTAGTGAAACAGCTTTAGCACAAGTTGATAGTGGTACTTTAATAATTGTAGTAGATACACATAAAAAAACATATGTTGAATCACCTGAATTATTAACAAAAACAAATAAAATAGTAATAATAGACCATCATAGAAGAAGTGCAGATTTTATAGATAATAGTATATTAACATTCCAAGAAGTATATGCATCATCTGCAGCAGAATTAGTAACAGAAATAATCCAATATACACAAAATGAAGTTGAATTATCAGAAGTGGAAGCAGAGGCATTATATGCCGGAATTATGATGGATACAAAAAATTTCACATTTAAAACTGGTGTAAGAACATTTGAAGCGGCAGCATATTTACGTAGATGTGGTGTTGATATAATAAAAGTAAAAAAATGGTTCCAAAGTGATTTAGAAAGTTATAATACAATATCTGAAATAGTAAGAAAAGCAGAAATTGTAAGAGATTCAATAGGAATATCAATATATGATGTCCAAGAAAAAGAAACAAGCTTAATTTGTGCAAAAGCAGCAGATGAATTATTAACAATAGGAAATATAACAGCATCATTTGTTTTAGGATTAATGGAAGATGGAAAAGTTTGTATAAGTGGACGTTCAATAGGAGATGTAAATGTTCAAATGATATTAGAAAAATTAGGTGGAGGAGGTCATATTACTCTTGCTGGTGCACAGCTTGAAAATGTGACAATAGATGAAGCTAAACAAGAATTGATTTCTAAAATTAATGAATATTTTGAAGAGAAAGAATAAAACAAAAGAATAGCAAGTTTTACTTGCTATTTTTGCTATTTTAGAGTACAATATAAGTCATGAAAGGAAAGTGATTAGTATGAAAGTAATATTAAAAGCAGACATAAAAGGAGTAGGGAAAAAAGATGAAGTAATAAATGCATCAGACGGATATGTACGTAATTTTTTATTCCCTAAAAATTTAGCAGTAGAAGCAAATGCAGAAAATATGGCTAAATTACAAGCACAAAATTCTTCAAAACAATTCAAAAAAGACACAGAAAAAGAAGAAGCACAAAAATTATCAGAAAAGATGAATAAAATATCATTAAGAATACAAGTAAAAGCAGGAGAAAATGGAAAAATATTTGGTGGAGTTTCAGCAAAAGACATATCAGAAGCTTTTGAAAAACAACACAATATAAAAATAGATAAGAAAAAAATAGATTTAAAAGAAACAATAAAAACATTAGGAATACATACAGTTTCAATAAAACTATTTGAAGGTGTAATAGGAAAAATAAAAGTAGATGTAATTGGATAAATTTCATTTAACAAGTTTTGTATTTATTATCAAAGAAATAAGAAATATAAAAATTGTTATAAGGGGGCAAAAAGATGGAATTAGGAAAAGTACCACCACATGATGAAGATGCAGAACAAGCTGTATTGGGGAGTATGCTAACAGATAATGATGCGGTAATGGCAGCAGTTGAAGTACTAAAAGAAGATGCATTTTATAGAGAAGATAACAAAATAATATATCAAGCAATATTAAACTTATATAGTAAATCAGAACCTATTGATATAATAACATTAAAAGATGAACTTGAATCAATGGGAAAATTTGAACAAGTTGGTGGATTTGAATATTTAGCAAGTTTGCCAGACAAAGTTCCAACAACAGCAAATGTACAAAAATATATAAAAATAGTTGAAGAAAAATCAGTATTAAGAAATTTGATAAAAACAGCAAATGAAATAATAGAATTAGGATATAACCCAACAGAAGATGTTGAAGACATAATGGACGGAGCAGAAAAAAAGATTTTTGATATAATGCAAAGTAAAAACACAAAAAGCTATACACCAATCAAAGATGTATTAGTAGAAAGTTTTACAAATCTTGAAAAATTATATAATCAGAAACAACATGTAACAGGAGTACCAACACAATTTTATGATTTAGATGATAAAACAGCAGGATTACATGGCTCTGAATTGATATTAGTTGCAGCAAGACCAGCTATGGGAAAAACAGCATTTGCATTAAATATTGCAACAAATGCAGCATTAAGAGCAAATGTACCAGTAGCAATATTTAGCCTCGAAATGTCAAAAGACCAATTAGTGAACAGAATGTTATGTAGTGAAGCAATGGTAGACAGTAATAAAGTAAGAACAGGAAAATTAGATGAAGAAGACTGGACAAAACTTGCAGAAGCAATAGGACCACTTTCAGAAGCTGGAGTATATATAGATGATACACCAGGTATATCTGTAATGGAAATAAGAACAAAATGTAGAAAACTAAAGATGGAAAAAAATATAGGACTTGTTGTTATAGACTATTTGCAGTTAATATCAGGAAGCAATAAAAGAAATGGAAGTAGAGAACAAGAAATATCAGAAATAAGTAGATCATTAAAAGTATTGGCAAAAGAATTAAATGTTCCAGTAATAGCATTATCACAGCTATCAAGAGCTGTAGAACAAAGAGATGACCATAGACCTATGCTATCAGATTTGCGTGAATCTGGAGCAATAGAACAAGATGCGGATATAGTAATGTTCTTATATAGAGATGATTATTACAATAAAGAAAGTGCTGAAAAAGATATTGCAGAAGTAATAATAGCAAAACAAAGAGGTGGTTCAACAGGAACTGTAAAATTGTATTGGATGGGAAATTATACAAAGTTTGTAAATATAGAAAGAAGATTTGATGATTGAAAAAATAAAAAAGAGTTGCAAATAAAATAAATAGATGTTATAATATATGCGTTTGCCAAAAGCACTTATAAAAAAATGGAGGTAGCATAATGGCTGAAGCAACAAATCGGTTACAAAATTTTCAACAATTTTTACAAAAATTAATGGGCAATGAATACAGTAACCAAATGGTAGATCAACTTGTCAAGTTGAATCCATATGAAAGCAAGCAAATTACAGTTTTTCAAAATTGGTTGTCATCTTCAAAAGATGACCAATTTGATTTTATGATTTGGCTTGTTGGAGCAATCAACTCGTTGTATAAATCTCATAAATATACGACGGCATACAAACTTTCAGTAGTAAATGCAACAGAAAAAAAAGCAATTTTGAATGAGGTGAAGTTGATTGTAAGAGAAGAAGCCCAAGCTATGGTATAAGGAATAACCTTACAAAATCCAATGACCACCCTTGTTATAATACAAGGGTGGTTTGCCATATTTAGATATTGATTTGAATTTAAGAAAGGTAAAAAATGAAACAAAAAATAATAGAAACAATAAAAAAATATAATTTAATAAATTCAGGAGATAAAATAGTGTTAGGAGTATCTGGTGGACCAGATTCAATTGCAATGTTAGATATTTTAAATCAATTAAAAGATGAAATGAATTTTGAAATATATGTTGTACATGTAAATCATAATATTAGAGGAAAAGATGCTGATGAAGATGAAGAATATGTAAAAAAATATTGTGAAAAATATAATATAAAATGTTTTTCTAAAAAAATAGATGTGCCTACAATTGCCAAAACTAAAAAAATTGGAACAGAAGAAGCTGGAAGAAAAGTAAGATATGAATATTTTGAAGAAATTTTAAAAGAAACAAAATCAAATAAAATAGCAATAGCACATAATAAAAATGACAAAGTAGAAACAATAATTATGCATTTACTTAGGGGAAGCGGAATTTCAGGCTTAAGAGGAATAGAACCAATAAGAGAAGAAAAATTTATAAAACCATTAATAGAATGTGATAGACAAGAAATAGAAAATTATTGCAAAGAGAATAATTTGCAACCAAGAATAGATAAAACAAACTTTGAAAATGAATATACAAGAAATAAAATTAGAAATATTGTAATACCATATATAAAGAAAGAATTTAATCCTAATATTATAGAAACAATAACAAGGTTAGCAGATGTAGTATCAAGTGAAGATGATTTTATAGAAAATGTATCAAATGAAAACTATAAAAAATTACTTGTAATAGGGGAAAAGAATAGAATTGAATTAAAACTAAAAGAATTTAATTTATTAGATGAGGTGTTAAAAAATAGAATTATATTAATAGCAACAAGAAAACTATTTGGATCAACACAAGGAATAGAAAAAGTTAATATAGAAGATATAATAAAATTATGTAATAATAACATAGGAAATAAATTTTTAATGCCAAATAAAAATTTAAAAGTATTAATACAAAATAAAAAAATTAATTTTATAAAAATTGATTAAAAATCAGTATATCCCTAGAAAACATTGAAAAAATGTAACAAAAAAGACACAAAAAAATCACTTAAAAACTATTGAAAAATGAAAAAAGGTATGTTATAGTTTTCGATGTAAAAATGGTATTGTGTAATAATACAAGGAAGGTAGGTAGTAAATTGAAAAAAGGAATAAAAACACTAGCGATGTGGTTAATAATTGGGGTAATAGCAATTGTATTAATAACATCAATAATGGAAAATAGAAGTTCACAAATAACTTATTCAGAATTAATAACAAGTATTGAAAATGGAGAAGTTGAAAAAATAAAAATTTCATCAACAGGTTCACAAGCAACTGTAAAAATGAAAGATTCTAAATTGGAAAAAGAAGTAAGTATACCAAGTTTAGACAGTTTTATGACATATTCACAAGATTATTTAAAAACAGGAGCATTTTCATTAGAAGAAGAAAAAGAATCAATATGGATAACAGCATTAGGATTTATAACACCATTTGGACTTCTTGCAATATTTTTAGTATTTTGGTTTATAATGATGAGTGGAAATAATCAAAATGGAACAAAATCTATGACATTTGGAAAAAGTAAAGCAAGAATGATAAATGCAGGAGAAAAAAATAGAGTAACATTTGATGATGTTGCAGGTGTAGATGAAGAAAAAGAAGAATTACAAGAGATAGTAGAATTCTTAAAAAATCCAAAGAAATTTACAGATATGGGTGCAAGAATACCAAAAGGAGTTTTACTAGTTGGTCAGCCAGGTACTGGTAAAACATTATTAGCAAAAGCAGTAGCAGGAGAAGCAGGAGTTCCATTTTATATAATAAGTGGTTCAGATTTCGTAGAAATGTTTGTTGGTGTTGGAGCTTCAAGAGTAAGAGATTTATTTGAACAAGCAAAGAAAAATGCACCATGTATAATATTTATAGATGAAATAGATGCTGTAGGACGTCAAAGAGGAGCTGGTTTAGGTGGAGGACATGATGAAAGAGAACAAACATTAAACCAATTATTAGTGGAAATGGATGGTTTCTCAGATAATGAAGGTGTTATCATTTTAGCAGCAACAAATAGACCAGACGTATTAGATAAAGCATTATTAAGAGCAGGAAGATTTGACAGACAAATAGTAGTTGGAAGTCCAGATGTAAAAGCAAGAGAACAAATTCTTGAAGTACATGCAAGAAAGAAAAAATTAGCAGATGATGTAGACTTAAAAGTAATTGCAAAAAATACATCAGGATTTGCAGGAGCAGATTTAGAGAATGTATTAAATGAAGCAGCATTATTGGCAGCAAGAAGAAATTATAAAGAAATAGGAATGAAAGAAATTGAAGATGCTATGGTAAAAGTAACTATGGGTCCTGAAAAGAAAACAAGAGTAAGAAGTGAAAAGGAAAATAGATTAGTAGCATATCATGAAGCAGGTCATGCTGTAGTAAGTAGATATTTACCAACACAAGATCCAGTACATCAAATATCAATTATACCAAGAGGAATGGCTGGAGGATATACAATGTATAGACCAACAGAAGATAAATCATTTATGTCAAAAACAGAAATGGAAGAAAATATAGTATCACTTCTTGGAGGAAGAGTTGCAGAAGCATTAATACTAAATGATATTTCAACAGGAGCAAGCAATGATATAGAAAGAGCATCACAAATAGCAAGAAATATGGTTACGAAATATGGAATGAGTGAAAAAGTAGGAACAGTAATGTTTGGCGGAGGAGAAGGTGAAGTGTTTTTAGGAAGAGACTTTGCACAAACAAAAGACTATTCAGAAGAAACAGCAGCATTAATAGATGAAGAAGTAAAAAGAATAGTTCAAACAGCATATGAAAAAGCAGTAAAAATCTTAACAGAACATGTTGATAAACTTCATGCAGTTGCAGGAGTACTAATGGAAAAAGAAAAAATCGAAGGAGAAGAATTCGATAATATTTTTAAAGAATAAAAATTATAAAGAAAAGAAAAATAAAAAGTTTTTCTTTTCTTTATTTTTGCCTAAAAATAAGGTGTAACAAAGATTTTGTTCTATACAGTTCTATTGACAAAATATGATATTTGTAGTAATTATATAGTATAAAAAACGGAAGATATACAATAGGAGAGGAGTACTTATGAGAATTCAAGATTTAGCAATTATATTTATAATAATAATATTGCCAATTTCAATAGTATTAGGAGCATATACACAGATGCAAATAAGTACAATATCATTACAAACAGAATATGATATGAAATTGATTGCTGCAACAAGTGATGCAATAAAAGCATTTCAAATAAATACTGCAAATAGTTCAACATCAGACATAGCAAATTCAAAAATAAGAGATATTGAAGCCTCAGTCTCAACGTTTAAAGCATCAATAAAATCAGTATTTGGAATGAATGGATATTCAGAAGACGAAATGAACGAATATATTCCAGCATTAGTTTATACAATGTATGATGGATTTTATATTTATTCAAGATTTAATAATCAAAATTATTTATACGAAGTTGATGAAAATGGAAATGTTACAAATAATCCATTAGATAAAAATGGAGAAAATGTATTTGGACTAAAACCATATATTTCATATAGTGTTAAATATAACCCAAATTCAGATTTGGATATAGTAATAACATATTCGTTAGATAACTACATTTCAATAAAAGGTATGGTAAAAGTTGATGGAGAAAAGCAATATTGGGATAAATCAGGATATTTAATTGATGGAATAAAGAAAGATGCGAGTGGAAAAATAACATATAATGGTGTGGAAATAGATAAAAATGTTGTTTTAAGTGAAGACTTACCAGCCATTGGTTCATTGGAAAAAGGTACTTATAAATATGTTAGATATAATGGAACAAAATATTATTTAGATGAAAGAAATGCAAGGGTAATATATTTTCTTAATGGAAATTTAATGGAAATAAATCCAACATCAGATTATGATAAATATAAAGACATGATTGAAAAAGGAGAAAGTTTAAGTGAAGAGTTGCCACAAATAGGAACATTGGCAAGAGGTAATTACAAATATATCGTATATAATGGAACCAAATATTATTTAGATGAAAGAAATACAAGAATAATATATTTTCTTAATGGAAATCTGATGGAAATAAAACCAAAATTAGATGAGAATATAGAATCATCTTATAAAAAATATGAAAACATGATTGAAAATGGAGAATCAGCATATAAATTTTATGATGAGGCAAATAAATTCACACAAAGTGTAAAAAATGTTTTAGCAAATTTGACAAATAAAGACGCACAAGATTTTATTATAAATAGTAATGGAGAAACAATTCAAACAACAGTATTTTCTGATGAAACTGAATACAAAATATTTGACTTTAACTCAGACTCATCAAAACCAGAAAAAAATATAGAATGTAGAAGTTCAAATTTTAATCAACATAGATTAGCAGTTATAAAAAATAAAATTAGAACAAACTTAGCAATTGCAATAACAAACTTTAATTCAGCATATAATATTGAATTCCAAATGCCAGAATTAACAGAAGAAGATTGGGCAAAAGCTATGAATAATATATCATTAATAAGTTTTATACAAGGAATTGATATAGGAGGAAAGACTTATAATGGGTATACAATTATTAATAATTCTGAAAGTAAAGAAGTTGTGAGAGAAGAAAATATATATATTTTAGGAAATGATGGATTTTACCACAGAATAGGAGACAAATATTTACTAGAAGCAAATAATATAGGAGGAAACTCTGAATATAATTCAAATGTTAATGCTTCAGGAAGATTAAATTTAGATTTTAATAAACAAAGAGCATATACAGAAGATGGAAGTACAGTATATTATTATCCAATATCTAAATATTATGCATCATACAATAGTATAGTTAATCAAAATTATTGGGATAAAGATTATGATAATTATAATGACATATATGCATATGTAGCCACCAAAAATGTTAACTTAAGAAAGGCCTTTTACATGGCTTTGGGACGTGAAAGATATGGAATGTATAAAAGCAATTAATGAGAAAAGAGGAAAAAATAATGAATTATGCAGATATAAAAATAGCAGATGTAGCAAATGGAAAAGGAGTTAGAGTATCCCTATTTGTTAGTGGTTGTAATCATCATTGCAAAGGATGTTTTAATGCACAAGCATGGGATTTTAACTATGGAAAAGAATTTACGGAAAAGGAAATTGATAAGATATTAGAAGACTTAGATCACCCATATGTTTCAGGATTATCACTTTTAGGGGGAGAACCATTAGAATATTCAAATCAAAAAGGATTGTTACCATTAGTAAAGAAGGTGAAAGAAAAATTTCCAGATAAAAATATATGGTGTTATACAGGATATAAATTTGATGAAGATGTTGAAGAAAATATGTTTGAAAATTGGCCAGAAACAAAAGAATTAATGTCATATATTGATGTTGTTGTTGATGGAAAATTTGAAGAAGATAAAAAAGATTTAAGCTTAAAATTTAGAGGATCAAAAAATCAAAGAATAATAGATGTACAAAAATCATTAAAAACACATCAAATAATTCCATATGAAGTATAAAAGTTCAAAAATATATTTTAATTAGAATAAAAGACTTGACAAAGACTAGATAAATAATGTATAATGATTAGCGTATAAAGGATGAAATCCCACATACAGTGTTCTAAACGCCGGAAGGAGGGGAATTAATAAATGTCAGAAATCAAAGTTAATGGAAATATAGAAGAAGCGCTAAAAAAATTTAAAAGACAATGCGCAAGAAATGGGGTTCTTCAAGAAGTTCGTAAAAGAGAATGTTATGAAAAACCAAGTGTAAGAAGAAAGAAAAAGTCAGAGGCTGCTAGAAAAAGAAAATTTTAATAGAAAATAGTAAGTATTATCTTACTATTTTTTTAATTAAAAGTATTGATTTTTTTTTCCTTAATTGTTATACTAAGAATAGAAAATTACTAAAAGGAGAAAATAGTATGAAGAAACAAAAGAATGAAGGAATAACAATTATTGGTTTAGCAGTTACAATTATTGTTATGCTATTATTAGCTGGTGCAACGATAAGTTCTATTGTTGGACAAAAGGGTATTTTTGCCAATATGAATAAAACACAAAATCAGACAAGACTAGATGAAGAAAAAAGAATATTAAAAGCATCAGTTGTTAATGCAATGTCAAAAGATAGTGTAGGAAATGTTACTAAAGATAATTTATCACAATCACTAGATCAAACTGTTGATGAAAAATATACAATTGCTTCAGAAGGAAATGGTGTACTTAAGGTAACATTTGAAGAAACTAAAAATGAATATTATGTTTTTGAAGATGGAACAATATCATCTAAAAATGAATATGAAACAAATGTAATATTTGCTATAACACCAACAACAATCCCTGCATTAAAGATAAATCAAGAAAAAAAGATAAAAGCAATAACAAATACTGAAAATGCTGAATTGAAATGGAAATCAAATGATGAAAGTATTGTTAAAATAGTAGGAAATTCAACAAATGAGATAACAATAAAAGGAGTAGCAGTAGGAAAAGCTCAAATTCAGGCATATTTAGAGATAAAAAATAAAAGTGGACAAATAGAAAAAGTAAAAACAGAAGTATGTAATATTACAGTAGTATCAGAATCACAAACACCTGTTGAAGAAATAGACTTCTCAATGATTTCTGGAGAACAAAAAAGAACAATTGATTTAAGTTCACCAGTAACAACATGTGAACTAAAACCAATTATATACCCAGAATCAGCTAGAGATAGTGTAGAATTAGAATGGGAAAGTTCAAATCCGGAAGTAGCTTCAGTAGATGAAAATGGTATAGTTACAGGAAATAAAAATGGTACAGCAGTAATTACAGTAAGAACAAATAATGGAAAACATGCAGAAACAACAGTGGAAGTTCAAACATCTCCAACAGAAATTGTATTAAATGCAGCAGAATTACAAATAGATATAGCGCAAGCACAACATACAAAATTAGAAGCAGCAATTAAGCCTGTAACAGCAAATGTAAAAACAGGAATAACATGGAGTAGTAGTAATTCTGATGTAGCATCAGTTAATCAAACAGGAGAAGTAGAGGCTAAAAGTACAGGAAAAACTGTAATATCTGTTGTAACAGAAAATGGATGTGCTACAGATTGTACAATTACAGTTATAGATAGTTCAAAATATGCTGTTCCAGACCCAAGTAATCCTTCTTCTCCAACAGGAGCACCAGATACAACACAAAGTCCAAGTGATGATACATTCCCATGGTGGTTAGTTGCAGGTGCTGCTGCAGGTGTAGGTGCAGTAGTATTAGGAGGAGCTACACTTATAGTAGGAGCTGTAATCGGAGTAGTAACAGCATTTGTAGGATTTCTTACACATTTATTCTGGGGATGGTAAAATAAAAAAGTATAAGTGCTTTTGCACTTATATTTTTTTGTTTTAATTTATAAAACACTTGAATAAAACATACTAAAAGTATTATACTATACACAGTAAAATAAAAATATTATAAAAGAATGGAGGAAACAAAATGAAAAATATTGAAAAAGAAATAAAACCAGGAATAAAATTACATACAATAAAAACAGAAAAATTTAAAACAAACTTAATTGCAATATTTTTAAGTATGCCAATAACAAGAGAAAATGTAACAAAAAATGCCTTAATATCATCTATATTAAGAAGAGGGTCAATGAATATGCCAACTTTATTAGATATTAGTAAAAAACTAGAAGAAATGTATGGCGCATCATTTGATAATGGAATAGACAAAATAGGAGATAATCAAATATTAAAGTTTTATATAGAAACAATAAACGATAATTATATTCCACAAAATGGTGAAAATATGTTGAAAACTAGTATAGAGAAATTGATTGAGATTGTATTTAATCCATTAATAAAAGATAAAAAATTTAATGAAGAATATGTAGAACAAGAAAAAGAAAATATTAAAAGAATAATTGAAGGAAAAACAGACAATAAAGCAATGTATGCGACTGAAAGATGCATTGAAGAGATGTATAAAAATGAACCATTTGGGTTATATAAATATGGATATGTAGAAGATCTTAAAAAAATAGATGCACAAAGTTTATACAAATATTATAAAGAAATGATATCAACATGTAAAATCGACATATTTGTATCAGGAGATGTTGATGAAAAAATAGTAAAAATATTAGAAGAAAATGAGAGTATAAAAAATTTAAAAGAAAGAGAAACAAAAATAATAATAGACATACCAAAAAAAGATATAGTAGAAGAACGAGAAATAATTGAAAAAATGGATGTTACCCAAGGAAAAATCGTAATAGGTATGGACTTAACATTAGAAAATGTAAATCAAAAATATAATGCCATAGTGTATAATGCTATACTTGGAGGGACTGCAAACTCTAAAATGTTTCAAGAAGTGCGTGAAAAAGCAAGCTTGGCTTATTCTGCTGGTTCAACATATTTAAGATATAAAGGAAATATATTTATAAAATGTGGAATTGAGATAAAAAATTATGAGAAAGCATTAGAAATAATAAGAAAACAATTAGAAGACATGAAAAAAGGAATTTTTACAGATGAGGATATAGAAAATGCTAAAAAAAGTATAATATCAGGAATTAGAAGTATAGATGATGAACAAGATACAGAAATTACTTATTTTTTCGGACAAGAAATAACAAATGAAAAAATATCAACAGAAGAATATATAAAAAATATAAACCAAGTATCAAAAGAAGATATTATAAAAATTGCAAATTCACTTCAAATTAATACAATTTACTTCTTGAAAAATAAGGAGGAGGACTAAAATGCAGATAATTGAAAATTCAAAAGTAAAAGAAAAATTATATATAGAAAAATTAGAAAATGGATTAACAATAATGATTGTTCCTAAAAAAGGAATACAAAAAAAATATGTAATATGGGGAACAAATTATGGTTCAAATGATAGTAAATTTATTGTACCTGGTGAAAAAGAACCAACAGAAGTTCCAAAAGGAGTCGCACATTTTTTGGAACATAAAATGTTTGAGCAAGAAAGTGGAATAAATAGTTTAGATACGCTAACAGCACTTGGAGTAGAAGCAAATGCATATACTACAAATGATCATACTGCTTACTTGTTTGAGTGTACAGAGAATTTTTATCCAGCATTAGATGAACTGATGGATTATGTACAACATCCATATTTTACAGATGAAAATGTAGAAAAAGAAAAAGGAATCATTGGACAGGAAATAATGATGTATGATGATTATCCAGAATGGAAGGTATATTTGAATACATTAGAGGCAATGTATCATGAACATCCGGTAAAACTTGATATTACAGGAACAATAGAAACAATAAGTCACATAGATAAAGACATTTTGTATAAATGTTATAATACATTTTATAATCCAGCTAATATGGCGATGGTAATTTGTGGAGATTTTGAACCAGAAAAATTATTAGAAGAGATAAAGAAAAGGTTAATAGAAAAGAAAGCAAATGGTGAAATAAAAAGAATATATCCAGAAGAACCAGAAAGCATAGTTAAAGAAAAAACAGAACAAAAAATGGATGTAAGTGAACCATTATTTACAATAGGAATAAAAGATAAGGTTGCTACACAAAAAGAAAAAGTAAAAAAACATTTAGCAATAGAAATTTTATTAAATATGTTAATTGGAAAGAGTTCAGATTTGTATCAAGAGTTATACAAAAGTGGAGTAATGTTTTCGATACCTAATGTAGACTATGAATTTTCAAGAGACTATGCACATATTTTAGTAACAGGACAATCTAAAGAACCAGAAAAAGTATATGAATCTTTTAAGAATGCAATAAGAGGATTAAGAGAAAAAGGAATAGAATCAGAAGAATTTAAAAGAATGAAAAAAATGCTATATGGATCATTTATAAAAGAATATGATGAACCAGGAGATATTGCAAGAATGTTTTTGGCAGACTTCTTTAAAGGAATAAATAGTTTTGAATATTTAGAGGAAATAACTACAATAAACGAGCAATATGTCGAACAAATTCTAAATGAAGTATTTAATGAAAATAAAATGATTCTTTCTGTAATAAAAAAGTAAAAATGTAATTAAAAAGTAATATAATCGTAATTGTTATTTTGACGAACAGTGTCGATTTTTGATATAATATGAAGAAAAAGTATGAAAAAAAAAGAATAAAGTCATACGATTAATAAACAAAAAAGAAATAATTCGTTGACTAAAATGTAAAAATATGTTAATTTATAAGCATACAGATAAATAATTGTAAAAAAGGAGTGATGCTGTATGTTAAATGACGAAATATGTAAATTAAGAGATAGGTTAAACGAAAGTATTACTATAGGGGAAGATTACAATATAATATATAAATTAAGTGTTGAACTTGATGAATTAATAGCAGAATATTATAGAAAGCTTATAAAAACAAAATAAAATATAAAAATAATTAAAATTCTAGGACTTGTTCCTAGAATTTTAATTGAGTTAGAGAAATTAAGTATATAAGTAAAAATAATAATCTGGATTATAAGTGTAGTAAAAAGAACCATTGTAAATTGAAGAAGTTCCATTTGATAAAGGAATTGTTAAATATATTGGACATCTGTATTTATGACCAAGATTATTTTCAATAACAATATAAAAACTAAAACTACATTTTAAATTACTTAAAATAATATTACAATCTTTTAAAAGGGATCCATCATATGAAATTGAATCTTTATTTGAAATTGTATGATCAGTAATTAAATTTTCGTTTTTGTAACTGATAACAATAGGATTTGCACAATTATTATATAAAATTGGTGAAGATAAATCAGCATTATCATCTTGAGTAATTGTAAAATTTAAAGAATTATTTAATATATATTTATCATCAAAATTAGAAGAAGCAAATGATGATAAATTTTTATAATATAATTTTGGAGAACCAATTTTAGGCATATTAATAAATTTTATATCTTCTATTGAAACAGATTTTAAAGTGTTTTTATATGAAAGTTCAGATGAACTATTATCTATAAATATAGCAATATCTGTATACTGAATAATATTTCTTAAAGTAGAAGTATTATTCGTATTTGTAGAAACATCTCCAGAAGCACTGCTAAAAAAGACAATTTTATTTATTTTGAAAATATTTTCTTGATTAAACGAATTTTCAATATATATTTTATTTAAAAATAAAGTATATGTAATATTACAAAGGTAAATTAATAAGAAAATAGACAAAATAAATAAGATTAAAAATAAAAGAAATTTAGTTTTAATTTTCATGACAACTATCTCCTTAAATATCATAATAATATAATTTATTAAAATATTCAAGATAATATTATTAAATTTTCCAAAAACAGGAATTGACAAACAAAATTATTAATAATAAAATAAAAATGAAAACCTTTTAATAAAGGAGATAAGTATGAAGTTAAAACAAAAGAAAATTTTAATAATTATAATGTTTTTGATAATAGTGATATTGTTTGTAATTATATTTAAATACTTTTTTGGAAAAACTGTTTATGCCAATACTGAAAATAGTAATATTAGATTTTCGAATGCAATGAATATTGATATAGAAGAAATTGTAAAACAAAATAGCAAAATTAATTTAGAACAAATAGTAACAGAAGAAATAAATTTAGAATATATAACCCAATATGAAAATAATAATGAACTTCCACTAGGAGTAATGCAAGTTATACAAGAAGGAAGAACAGGAAAACAGCAAATAACAAAGAAAATAACTGTAGACCAGTCAGGAGAAAAGCATGAAGAAGAAATTAGCTCAATTATTGTTAGAAGTCCAGCAAATAAAATTGTACAAGTAGGTACAAATAAAAATAAAAAAGAATATAAAATTTCTAAAAATAGCGAGGTATATGTTACATCAGATAGTGCTGAAGTAAAAAAAGAAAATAATTATGAAAGCTCTAAAATAACAACTCTTATAAGAAATACAGTATTAAAAGTATTGGAAATAGAAGATGATTGGTGTAAAATTTTTTATGGTGGACAATATGGATGGATAAAAACAGAGAATTTAGCAAGTATATATTCAAATCCAAATTATAATATTAATCAAGAAAATAAAAATATAATATATAGTTTTGACATGGAATTAAATAAACCAAGTGGATTAACATTAGAACAATTTCAAAAAATACTAACAGATGATAAAGATATTAATAGTATTTTTAGAGATAATGCAGAATATTTTTATTACATAGAAAAAGAATATAATATAAATGGTGTTTTTGTAGCAGCTATAGGAATACATGAAAGTGCTTGGGGAAAATCAAATATAGCAAAAAACAAGAAGAACTTATTTGGATATAGAGCATATGACTCTGATCCGTATAATAGTGCAAGTACATTTAATACATATGCAGAAGGAATTGATTTAATAGCAAGAGTTTTAACTAAATATTATTTGAATCCAAAAGGAACAGAAATATATAATGGTGAAACAGCTGTTGGAACATACTATAATGGAAGTACTGTAACAGCTGTAAATAAAAAATATGCAAGTGATTCAGGATGGGCAAATAAAGTATATAGTTATATGGAATATTTATACAAAAAAATATAAAAAATAGCAAGAAATAACTTGCTATTTTTTTAATTCTAGTGTATGATATATAAGTAAAAATAACAAATAATGAGAAAGGAAAATAGATATGAAAAAAATAGCAACAATCGCACTAATTTTGATAATTTCATTATGTATTTTTGGAACAACAAGAGTATTTGCAGAATCAAATAGTACATCTATCATAGATGCAGAAAATGAAAGTCAATTAATAAAAATAAAAGAGAACGCAACAAAATCTTTAGAAGATTATAAAGAAAAATATGGTTCAGATGCATATGGAATAGCTGCTTATGTATTAAACATAATCAGAATTTATAGTATTCCATTTTGTTTTTTGGGAATTGCAATAAGTGCAATATATCAATATGTTATAGGAATCAGAAAATTAGATACACAAGAAAAAGGCTTAGTTACAATGATATCATTTATAACTATTTTAGTAATATGCCAAATTTTACCATTAGCCTTTGCGATTGTTGTAAAATTTGGAAGGGGGTAACAAATGAAAGTTTTATTTGCAGTAAGTAATGACAAGATGTCAGAAACAATTATAAAACAATATGAAAAGCAATATAAAGAAATAATCAATTATAAGAATGTATATTACTTCAATGCCATCTTAAAAGAATTGCAAAGAGACAAAACATATGACAGAATAGTTATTAGTGAAGATCTAGAACAATATGCAAGCTCTGATCATGAACAAATGGATAATTTTATATTTGGAAGACTTGATAGTATAAGTGATGAAGCATCAAATGTAAAAGGAGAAGATATTCCAATTATTTTAATTTGTGAAGAGAGACGTGTAAAAGGAGAAGAACTTTTAGTAAAATTATTTGGAATTGGAATATATAATGCAATAATAGGCGCAGATAGAAGTATAAATGAAGTTTGTAGGCTAATAAATAGACCTCGTTCTAAAAAAGAAGCGAAAATATATTATAAAATAGATTCAGAAGATGTACTTTATGAAAAAAATGATGAAAATGAAGTTAGCGAATTAGAAATTCAAAATATATTAGCACATTATAAAAAAATAGGAAATGATGAGCAAAAAATAGTTGATAGTTTTGATAGTATAGCATCACAATATAATAATATTCAATTAAAAATAATATGTAAATTTCTTCCATTAAATGTAAGAGCAGTATTAGAAGAAAGATCAAGTAGATATTTAGATATATTCGCTTATGATGGAATTTCAAATAGTGTAAGAGTTAATAACAAAGAAGAAAAACAACTAAAAAAATATCAAACAATGAAAAAGAAGCAGGAAGAAGAAACAAAAGGCACAAGTGAAATTATGTTAAAATCTAACGAAAATACTTTAAGAGAACCAGTCGTAATTCCTTCTGCTATGAGTTCAAATACAAAAAAGGTAATAAAAACAGTTGATCCTGTAATTCCAGAAATAAAAGAAGAATCAGAATTTGAACCAATTTATAATACAGAAGAAGAAATGCCAGAAGAAAGTAATAATACAAATGAAGAAATAATAAATAAAATTGAAGAAGATAAAATAGAGACACCTGTACAACCAGTAAAAAGAGGAAGAGGAAGACCAAAAAAGATAGTTACAGAACAACCACAAGTAGAACAAGCACCAAAACGTAAAAGAGGTCGTCCAAGAAAAAATGAAGTAGTCGAAGAAGAAAGCGTTTTGCCAGGATTTTCAGAAGAAAAGTTAAACAATACAGTTGCTGAAGAAGAGAATGAAAGTATATTACCAGGATTTAGTGATTTAGAGCAAAACAATACTACAAAGCTTGAACCAGAAGAGGAAGATGAAACAACATTACCAGGATTTGCCGAAGAGGAAGAAACAGAAGATGAATATAATAGTATTTTACCAGGTTTTGGACAAGAAAAAAATGAAGAGACTGAGATATATTCGAAACCAGAAAATACTGTAGTTCCACAATATAAGGAAGATTCTGAAAATGTAAGTTCAGTAAATAATGTAATTGAAGAAAATTATCAAATTCCAAATATGAGACCACAAGTGCCACAATATGAGGAACTTGATATGAACAGAATATTAGCACCAAATCAAAAAATTGTTGCATTTGTAGGAACAAGCAAAAATGGAACATCATTTTTAGTTAATAATGTTGCTGAAATTTTATCTTTAAATAATGTTAATACAGCAATATTAGATTTAACAAAAAATAGAAATGCATACTATATATATACAAAAAATGAAGAAATGTTAAGAAATAAAGCAAATGAATGTATAAAAAAATTAAAAGACGGTGTAGCAGATGGAATAGAAATACACAAGAATTTAACAGTATATACATCAGCATTTGATGTTGAAGAAATTGAAAATGTTGAACCAATAATTCAAACATTATTAACAAAACATAATATGGTTTTATTAGATTGTGATTTTGATACACCAGATAGATATTTTAAATATTCAAAAGAAATTTATTTGGTACAATCAATGGATATATTAACAATACAACCACTTACATTATTTTTAAGAAAACTAAGTGACAAGGGCGCATTTAGTGAAGAAAAGGCAAGAGTAGTATTAAACAAATATATAAAAACAAAAGAATTAAATGAAGATATTTTAGTAGGTGGAATTTCAATTTATAATGATGCAAGTATGACAGTCAGAAAAGAATTGTTTAATAGAAAAACAGTAAAAAGAATTACAATCCCATTTGAAACAGAAACATATTTAAGATATTTAAATGGTTTAGTAATTTGTGATGTATCATTAAAAGGATATTCAAAAAAAATATTACAAAGCTTAAAACAGTTAGCAACATCAGTATATAGTACATCAAATAGCAGTAATGGTGGAAAATATACTCCACCATCAGTGAAAAACACTACTTTTTCTTCAAGTATGAATAGTACATTAGAACAAATGAGTAAAAGATATTAGTATTGGAGGGAAAATAATAAATGTTTATAATTGTAGGAATATTAGTAGCAATTGTTATTGGATTACTTATCTATAATGTACAAATTCACCGTAAAATACAAGAGTTTAATAGTTTACAAAGACAAGCAAATAACTTAAGAGTTTTACAAGATTTTTTAAGTACAATAGGAGAAACATCTTCTGTTGATGATAAGATAAAAAAGATAAATGATATTTTGATTGAAAAATATGAAATAAAATATTCAACAATTGTTGTATTTGATGGAGCTGAATATCAAATAAAAGCAACAAATGTAGACCAAAAGCATTGGGAAACATTAAGAAATTTGCAAGATGTTCCTATATTTAAAGATAGTATTGCAACAGCAACACCTAAATATATAACTATTAATAACGAAAATGAGAAATTACCATATCAAACAATGGAATTTGCAAGAGCAAAATCAGCTATATTTTTTCCAATATATGAAGATAATGTTTATATAGGATATTGGATTATAGAAAGTGGAATTGCTCATGACTTTGATAATATAGATACAACAATATTTGAAGTTGTAAAAGATAACATAGTAGCAGTTTTAAAAACTGTAGTACATCAAAAAACATTAGAAGCAATAGTAAGAAAAGATTTATTTACAGGATTATATTCAGAGGAATATTTATATGGTGAAGGAAAGAAAACTATTGATCAATATACAACTTCAGCAGTTTGTATGTTTAGAATAGCTAATATAGAAGAAATAAATGATAAATATTCAAGAAAGTTAGGAAATCAGGTTATTATAGATATAAGTAAATATATAAGAAAAAATATATCAGATGAATATATTTTTATTAGATATATGGGACCCAAATTTGTAATAGTATTTTCAGGTGTAACAACAGATTCTGTTATAGATTTTATAACAAATATAAAATCAAATGCAGAACAAATGAATATTTCATTAGAAGAAAATTTCCAAACAGTAGACTTAGATGATGAAGGAAAAAATGAAAAAAATTCTAAAAAGAAAAAGATACAACAAGTTAATGCAAAATTAAATTTTGTTATAACAACATATTATAAGGGGACTGGAATGGAAGAAGTTCTAAAAAAATTAGAACAATATTTAGACAGTTGTGATAAAAATGAACATAGCATAACAACAATATAAAAGTATTTTATGAAAAGGATGGTAAGATAATGGATTTTGATAAAACTATGAGTTTCAATTTTGAAAAAGAAAAAAACGAAAAAGCTAAAGAAACTTTAAAAGAAGTGTATGAAGCACTTGTAGAAAAAGGATATAATCCAATAAATCAGATTGTTGGATATATATTATCAGGAGATCCAACATATATAACAAGCCATAACAATGCAAGAAATAAAATAAGAACTATAGAAAGAGACGAATTATTAGAAAAAATGGTAAGAAATTTTATAGACTTAGATAAATAGAAAGGAATATCTTATGAAAAGAATCTTAGGAATAGACTATGGTGATGCAAGAACTGGAATTTCAATAACAGATGCATTAAATATAACAGCTCAAGGGCTTGAAACAATAAATAATAAAGGTTCTGATAAGGTAATATTAAAAAGACTTGATGAATTATTTTCTATATATGAAGTAGATACAATTGTTATAGGGAGACCTATAAATATGAATGGAACAGAATCAGAAAGAACAGAAATAACAGACAAATTTATTCATAAATTAAAATGTAAATATAATACTTTGAAAATAGAAACAATAGATGAAAGATTAACAACAGTTGCAGCACATAAAACAATGAACTTGTTAGATGTTAATAAGTATAAAAAGAAAAATATAGTAGATACTATATCTGCAGTATATATTTTAGAAACTTATTTAAATAAGATAAAGGTTAATTAAATTGAAAAATATAAATGTTTTAGAAAGGAAGGATTAAAAAATGGAAAACGAAGAAGTTGATAATATAATAGTATTAAATGATGAGGATGGAAATGAAGTAAGATTTGAATTCTTAGATTTAGTTGAATTAGATGATGAAGAATATGTAGTATTATTACCAGTAGCTGAAGAAGGAGAAGAGGAAGAAGGAGAGGTAGTTATACTAAAACTTGAAGACACAGATGAAGATTCAGATGAAGAATCTTATGTTGGAGTTGACGATGAAGAAATATTAAATAAAGTATTTCAAATATTTAAAGAAAAATATAAAGATGATTTTAATTTTGTAGATGAAGACTAAAAGCAAAGTTGGTATAGAAAAAATATTTTCTACATACCAACTTTTTATATAAGAAAAAACAAAAGAAAGGAATAAAATATGAGTTTTGGAACAATCTTAATAATAATATTTATGGTAATGTTTTGGATGTTTAGAGCAATTGTTGCATTGTGTACACAATTTTCAATTGATTTTATAGGAATTGTATCATATAATTTAACATTTGAAATAATAATTTCTTTTATAACACTTATATGTATTATATTAGTAATAAGAAGAAATTTGATAGGAGCATTAGCGTACTTTCTTATGTATGGATTGTATTATGGTCAACATTTATTCAATTCATTGGTTTCTATTGTGGGTGGAGAAACTATATCTATAGCATTAAGTGCAAATTTAGTATGTGATCTAATGGCAACATTGTTAGCTATATTCTGTTTATTTGATGTTATACTAGACAAAAATAGAAAGGCACACCCTAAAGATGAAAAAACAGATTGGTATTTTAACAATAAAGATTATGATGAAGAATTGAAAAAAAGAGATTCACGTGATGATACTAATGAATACAAATATTATTAATAGTAAAACAAGAATTTTTTGTATATGATTTGCAAAGAATTCTTGTTTTATTTACATAAACTATTTTCGAATAAGTATATGTATGATATAATATAAACGCAAAATTAGATGATAGTAAAAAATATAATTTTAATAATTATTATAATGAATTAAATAATTAAAAAGGAAGCAATAATTATGGATATGTATCAAAAAAGAAAAATAAGAAAAGAAAATAAAAAAAATAATACTCAAGAAAATTCTACAAAATCTAGTTTTAACTGGTAAGTGGGGAGTTATGAAAAAATTTTACTAAATTGCACAATTAACTTATTAACCATATTCCTATATAATATAGATAAGAAACAGAGTGAGTGTGGTTATAATGAAAAAATAAAACTACCTATTAAAAATATAGAAACTAACATAATTTTAAACGTCTTAATACAATTTAAAAATGATAAATTAAAATAAGGTATCTATACAGAACCTATTGATGAACTAATTTTAAAATTAAATAAAATTTATTAAACATATTTGAACTGATTAAAAATGGTCAGTTCTTTTTTTATGCCAAAAATGGAATACATAGCCATCTTATTAAATTAAGGTGGCTAAATTAAAAGAAAGGAGGCGAGAATATGCAAGAAAGTAAGTGCAAGGTAATTGCAATCACAAATCAGAAAGGAGGAGTTGGTAAAACAACAACCTTTAATCTTGGTGTAGCATTGGCTAAACAAGGAAAAAGAGTGTTAGTTGTGGATGTTGATCCTCAGAGTAATTTAACTACTTTAAGGCTGAGTAAGTATGCTAATTGCAATTTTAAAATTAAGTATAGAAATACTAATTCTATATTTTAAAATAAAAAAGGTTATTTCTAAAATTATGAAATAGCCTTGATACATAATTAAATTACATTACAAAATTGTAATATTGAGTAATATTAGAATGACGACTTATATGATAAAAAATGATAATATTATTGCAATAAATTACTTTTTAGTAAAGAAGGGATTAGCATTATATGAAATTAGTTAAAAAGATTACAATAACAGTTTTATTAATATTTATTTGTATAGGAAGTTATTTTATTTGTAGTGGTTATCAAATGTATAAGAGTGCCATAAATAAAATGCCATTAAAGGATAAAATTACAACAATTAGACAAAAAGAAGATTATACAAAAATTGATGATATGCCTCAAATATATTTAAAAGCAGTTGTATCAGTTGAAGATCATAGATTTTACAAACATTTTGGGATAGATGTCATTTCTATTGGAAGAGCATTTGTAAATGATATAAAAAAAATGAAATTTGTAGAGGGAGGAAGCACAATTACCCAACAACTAGCCAAGAATATCTATTTTACACAAGATAAGAAAATAGTAAGGAAAGTTGCAGAAATTTTTATGGCATTTAGCATAGAAAGTAACTATAATAAAGATGAAATATTAGAATTATATTTGAATACTTCATATTTTGGCAATGGATTTTATTCTGTTAAGTCAGCAAGTTTAGGTTATTTTAATAAATTACCAAAAGATATGAACGATAGTGAATCAATTATGCTAGCAGGAATCCCAAATGCTCCGTCTTTATATAATCCAATTCAAAATAAAAATTTAGCAATTGAAAGACAGAGGCAAGTCATAAATAAAATGATTAAATATGGTAACCTAGATAAAGTTGAAGCAGAAAAAATTATAAAATAATTATATTTAATTTTCTGAATTATTATAATTTATAAAATTAAAGTGATATAATATGAATGATTAAAAAAGCAAATTATGAAAGGAGACAAACTATGAAAAAAATATTAATTATAGAAGATGAAAAAATCATCAGAAATGAGTTAAAATCTTTGTTAGAAAATTCAGGGTATGAAGTATTAATTATAGAAAAGTTTGATAATGTTAAAGAAAATATAAAAAATATGAAATTTGATTTAATTTTAATGGATATTAATTTACCTAATAAAAATGGTGAAATTTTATTAAAAGAAATTAGAAAAGAATCTAATATTCCTATTATTATGGTTACGAGCAGGGTAGGAGAAGTAGATGAAGTTTTATCTATATCTTATGGTGCAGACGATTATATTACTAAGCCATATAATCCAACAATCTTATTATTGAGAATACAAAATATATTTAAACGAATGGATAATAATATGGACGACTTATTTTATGATAATATTAGTGTTAATCCACAAAAAGGAATATTGAAACAAGGTGAAAATGTATTAGAACTAACTAAAAATGAAATGATTATCTTTACATATCTTTTAAGTAATCGTGGTAGAATAGTAACTCGTGATGATTTAATGACAGATTTATGGAATAATAATGAATTTATAAATGACAACGCTCTAACAGTAAATATTAGTAGATTGAGAAATAAATTACAAAATTTTGGACTTGAAAATAGAATTGAAACAAGAAAAGGACAAGGGTATAAATTATTATGAGTTTTAAAAAATATTTATTAGATAAAACAGTACAGATAACTGTGTCAATTGTTGGATTCATAATTGCTATTCTTATGTTAAACGCATTTAAAGTGGAAAATGATTTGAAAATAGCATTGACAATATTATTTTTTTTAGTTGCAACATTTAATATTATTTTTGATTATTTCAGGAAATACAAATTTTACAAAAAAATATTAAATACGCTTGATAAGTTAGATAAAAAATATTTAATTTTAGAAATATTAAATAAGCCAAACTTTTATGATGGCGAAATTTTTTATCAAATTCTTTATGATATAAACAAGTCAATGATTGAAAATGTAAAAGAATATAATTTAAGTATTACCGATTTCAAGGAATATGTAGAAATGTGGATTCATGAAGTAAAGATTCCAGTAGCAAGTTTAACTTTATTAATTCATAACAACAAAAATATGTTTGATAAGAGATATATAGAACAAATTAGAAAGTTAGATAACTATATAGATCAAATTTTATATTTCGTTCGAAGCGAAAATGCCGAGAAAGATTATCTTATCAAAGAAATTGAATTGCAGAAGATTATCAAAGATGTTGCTTTAAAAAATAAAGATGACTTATTAGAAAACAAAGTTAATCTTGAAGTTGATATTCATAATGAAAAAGTTTTAACGGATTCAAAATGGTTAGAGTTCGTATTAAATCAGATTATAAACAATAGTATTAAATATAAAAAAAATAATAACGATCCAATAATAAAAATCAGTGTAAAAGATGAAAAAGATAAAGTATATCTAACTATTTGGGATAATGGAATAGGAATACCTAAAAACGATATAAAAAGAGTATTTGATAAATCTTTCACTGGTGAAAACGGTAGAATAATGGCAAAATCAACAGGTATGGGACTTTATATTGTCAAGAAATTATGCGATAAATTAGGACATAAGATAATTATTGAATCTGAAATACATAAATATACAAAAATTACAATTATCTTTTATAAAAATGATTTTTATAAAGTTGATTAAAGTTTATGCAGATTTGGATACTAAAAATAAATATTACAAAATTGTAATATTCTGTAATATTAGAATAACGACTAATCCTATCTTTTATATTACAATGTAATCAGAAAGGAGAAAGATTATGGAAAATATCTTAAAAATTGATAAAATTGAAAAATATTATGGCAATAAATCTAGTCTTACAAAAGCAATTGATAACCTATCATTTGATGTTGAAAAGGGAGAATTTGTTGCAATAATGGGAGCAAGTGGCTCTGGAAAGACTACTCTTTTAAATTGTATATCTACAATTGATAAAGTTACATCTGGACATATTTATGTAGCAGGTAATGATATCACAAAATTAAGAGGAAATAGTCTAAATAAGTTTAGAAGGGAAGAGTTAGGTTTTATATTTCAAGATTTTAATTTACTTGATACTTTAACTGCTTATGAAAATATTGCTTTGGCACTTTCTATTCAAAATGTGAATTCAAGAGAAATTGATACAAGAATTAAAAAAGTTGCAAAAGAACTGGATATTGTTAATGTACTTAATAAATATCCATATCAAATGAGTGGAGGTCAAAAGCAAAGAGTCGCTAGTGCAAGAGCAATAATTACTAATCCAAAGTTAATTCTTGCAGATGAACCAACAGGTGCATTGGATTCAAAGTCAGCTAAAATGCTTTTAGAAAAATTTGATTATTTGAATAAAGAATTACAAGCAACAATTCTTATGGTGACACATGATGCGTTTACTGCAAGTTATTCTTCAAGAGTCATATTTATCAAAGATGGCAAAATTTTTAATGAAATAATTAAAGGAACAAATTCTAGAAAAGAATTTTTTGATAAAATAATAGATGTTGTAACATTACTTGGTGGTGACTTAAACGATGCTCTTTAAGTTATCATTAAAAAATATTAGTAAGAGTATAAAGGATTATGCCATCTATTTCTTTACTCTGATACTAGGTGTTGCGATTTTTTATGTGTTCAATGCAATAGATGATCAGTCAGTTATGATGAAGGTATCATCAACAACAGCAGAAATAATAAAACTTATGACCAATATTCTTTCTGGTGTTAGCGTGTTTGTATCTATAATATTAGCGTTTTTAATTGTTTATGCAAGTAGATTCTTAATAAAAAGAAGAAATAAAGAATTTGGAGTTTATTTAACGCTTGGAATGAGCAAAAAGAAAATATCCTTAATATTATTTATTGAAACATTAATAATAGGTATAGTTTCATTGGTAGTTGGTTTAGGAATAGGTTTTTTATTATCACAATTGATGAGTATTTTGGTTGCTAATATGTTTGAAGCAGATTTAACTAGATTTCAATTCGTATTTTCAACAAATGCTTGTATTAAAACTTTGATTTATTTTAGTATTATGTATTTTGTAGTTATGATATTTAATACTATAAATATTAGTAAATGTAAATTGATAGATTTAATGCATTCTAACAAAAAATCTGAAAAAATAAAATTAAAAAATCCATTGTTTTGTACAATAGTGTTTATTATTTCTTGTATAGCATTAGGATTTGCTTATTATCAGGTTACTGATGGTATTGAGAAAATGACTTATGCAAATAGTATTTTTGTTCCTATGGGAATAGGTGCTGTTTCAACTTTCTTTGTGTTTTGGTCTTTATCGGGATTGCTTTTAAAAATATTTATAAGTATGAAGAACACTTATTATAAAGGGTTAAATAGTTTCACCCTTAGACAGTTTTCAAGTAAAATAAATACTATGACTTTTTCGATGACAATAATATGTTTGATGTTATTTATAACGATTTGCGTACTATCAAGTGCAATGTCTATGAAAATATCTATGACAAATAATTTGAAAAAATTGGCTCCAGCAGATGTTCAAATTGGTAAGTTTATAAATGTAACTGATTATGAGCATTATTCTGAAAAACAAATAGAAGATTCAAAAATTTCAATATATGATACACTTGAAAAATTAGGCTATGATGTAGATAACAAACTTAAAGATATAGTAAAACTTGATGTTTATAACTTTGATAATATTGACTTAAAAACCAGTATTGGATCTTACTATGATATTGCAAAGGATAAATATCCTTTAATGCCATACAATAAGAAGGAAAGTATTGTAAAGATAAGTGATTACAACAAAATTGCAAAATTGTTTGGACTAAAAGAATATACATTAAATGATGATGAATATTTTATTGTTGCTAATTATTCAGAATATGTAGAATTCAGGAATGAGGGACTTAAGGTAGATACAATACTTAATATAAATGAAAAGGAATTAAAACCAAAATATGATAGTTGTGTAGAAGGTTTTATTGCAATGAATTCAACATATTCAAATATGGGAGTTTTTGTTGTTCCTGATAATGCAGTAAATGATTCAATGAAAAAATATGAATATTTAACTGCTAATTATAATGTTACAGATATAAATGAGAAAAATCTTTCGGAAAAAGAGTTAAGTGAAATTTGCAAAGAAAATTCTAATAATACTGTTATTGATTTTGATTCTAAAATGGTAATTAAAGAAAATAGTATTGGACTAGGTGCAATGGTTACATTTATAGGATTATACTTAGGTATTATATTCTTAATTTCTTGTGCTGCAATTCTAGCACTTAAAGAATTATCGGAATCAAGTGATAATGTAGAAAAGTTTAATATGCTAAGAAAAATAGGCGTAGATGAAAAAATGATTAATAAAGCATTGTTTAGACAAATTGGTATATTTTTTATGTTTCCGTTATTAGTTGCAATTATACATTCTGTATTTGGAATTAAATTTTGTAATTTTTTGTTAAGTTCATTTGGAGCCGCTAATTTAGTATCATCAATAATTGGTGTTGCAATATTTATTGTTGCAATTTATGGAGGATACTTCTTAGTAACTTATATTTGCAGTAAAAATATAATTAAGGAAAAATAATATATCTGATAAAACGATAAAAGAGGCTATTACAAGCCTCTTATTTTAATACTCCAATTTCTCTATATCAAATAATGGAGAGTCATAAAAATCTTTAAGTTCTATTTTTAAAGTTTTACATATTTTAAAGATAATTGTAGAACTTGGATTATCTACATTGTTTGCCAATAATGCCCTTAATGTTGATGGCGCAATAGCAGATAATTCAGCAAGTTTATTTGGAGTGTAATTATATTTGTTACATAATTCAAGTATTCTTAAAGTAATTGCTTCTTTAAATAACATTTTAAAAACCTCCTTAACACTACAAAAATTCTAGTAGAAATCGGTTAGAATTATACGCCGATATCGAAATGATGGAAATAAATGGATTTGGAGGAGTAGTAAGAAATGTTTGAAGAATTATTAATAATCAGTACTATTTATTATTGTTTTAATTATTTTGTGCATAATTTCTAATTTGTATTCAAAAAAGAAAGAAGAAAAAAAGAAAAATATATAATGTTAAGGAATTCAATTAAAGAAGATTTAAAAGAGAACTTTATATCGGAAGAAGAATACTGGCAATATAATAAAGAGTATAGTGATAAAATTAAAAAGATAAAAGAAGATATACAATTATATGAGGAGGAAAAAGAAACAATAAAAAATAACGATACTGATTGGATGAATATATTTAAAAAGAAAGAAAAAATAAATGAACTAAATAGATTATTGATAGATGAGTTAATTGAAGATATAGTTATAGAAAAAGATAATAATTTAAAGATTATTTTTAAATGCGAAGATAAATATTTTGAGGCTCTTGACTTTATAAATAAACAAAACTATGATATAATATCATCTAGTTAAAGGGCAAAATCTGAAAGTACTTTTTTAAAATAAAATGAAATAGAAAGAAGTGATAAATAATGGATATGTATCAAAAAAGAGAAATGAGAAAAATTAATGAAGATAAAAAAAGTTTACAATCTACAAGTATTAACTGGTTTCCAGGACATATGGCAAAAACTAGAAGACAAATAACAGAAGATTTGAAGATGATAGACGTAGTAGTAGAAATACTTGATGCGAGAATTCCAAATTCAAGTCAAAATCCTGATATAAGGCAAATAACACAAAATAAGAAGAAAATAATAATATTAAATAAATATGACTTAGCTGATAATGCAAAAACTGAAAAATGGATAGAATATTTTAATAAAAAAGAGCGAAAAGTAGTATTAGCAGATTCATTAACGGGAAAAGGTGTAAATGAAACAACTAGACAAATTCAAAAAATAATGGAAGATGAAATGCAAAAAATGGCTGATAAAGGACGTATTGGAAGAAAAATAAGAGTAATGATTGTTGGAATTCCAAATGTAGGCAAATCATCATTTATAAATAGAATTGCCAAAAAAACATCAGCAGAAGTAGGAAATAAACCTGGGGTAACAAAGCAAAAGCAATGGATACGAATAAATGAAAAAATAGAATTGCTAGATACTCCAGGAGTATTATGGCCAAAGTTTGAAAACGAAAAAGTAGCAATGAATTTAGCAATAACGGGAACGATAAAAGATGATATATTAGAGCTAACGGAAGTAGCATATACATTAACCAAATTTATGTTAGAAAATTATAGAAATAATTTATTACAAAGATATTCTTTAGATGAAAAACAAATAAATGAAATTTTAAATCAAGAACAAGCAGAAAATGAAAATATTTATGAAATTATGCAGTTGATAGGTAAGAAAAGAGGGGCTATACTTGGAGGAAGAGTAGATGACGAAAGGACTTCTAAATTAATTTTAGATGATTTTAGAAGTAGTAAACTAGGAAAGATTACATTAGAAATACCAGAATAATTAAGGAGCACTAATATAGTAATGACAAATAAAAAAGTAATTATTGATAAAAGAATGAGAAAAATAGAAAAAAAGAGAATCCAAGATATGGGATATGAAATTATAGAAATTCCAACTAATAAAAATGTGTATACAGAAATATCATCACATGTGGATATTTTTGTATGTAGAGTTAGAGATGAAATTATTGTAGAACCTACTCAAAATTTTAAAGATATTTCTAACTTGGTTTTTGGGGAAGAAAAAGTATTAATGCAATATCCTCAAGATATAAAATATAATGTTTGTATAATAGGAAATTTTGCTATACATAATTTGAAGTACACGGATAAAATTTTAAAACAAAAATTAATAGATAATGGTTTTGAATTAGTAAATACTACACAGGGATATACTAATTGTTCAATAGCTGTAATTGATGAGAATTCTGCAATTGTAACAGATAAAGGATTAAATAAAATATTGCAGAAACACGGAATTAAGACATTATATTTAGATGAGAAATTAGATATAAAATTATTAAATGAAAATGAATATAGTGAAAAAACAGGTTTTATAGGTGGGTGTATTTCAAGGATAAAAAATAAAATAATTGTTTTTGGAGATTTAGATAAAATTGATTTTCAAAACAAAATAAGAAGCTTTATACATGAAAGAAATTTAGAAGTGATAGAATTTAAAGGATTAGATGTAATTGATTATGGAGGTTTAATTGAGGTAGGATAGAAGGATTATGGCACAAAAATATATAAAAATAAAGGAATTAGAAATACCTATAAATATAAAAAATTATCCAAATTCTAAATCAGTAAAAGTATATTTTAAAGGAAATGTTTTAAATGTAACAAAACCTACAAGATTATCAACAAAAAGAATGTTGGAGATTTTGAAAGTTGAAGAGCAAAATTTATATGATAAATATAAGAAAATAGTATCATCTGAAGTAAAATCAGTAAAACAATGGGAAAATGAAGAAAAAATTTTTTATAAAGGAAAAGAGTTTGATATTGTTAGGGAATATACTAAAAAGTTAGAAATAAATGTAAAAATTGAAGAAGAAAATAAAAGGTTTATTATAATAGTACCAGAAAATATTGATCAAGAAGTTATAAAAAAATCAGTTGATAAAGTTATAAAAAAAATATTCAAAAATAATACAGAGATTTTAATTGCTAAAAGATTACCATATTGGGCTGAAATAACAGGACTTAAGTATAATGAAGTAAAAATAAGAGATGCAATTACTAGATATGGAAGTTGTATGCCAAATAAAAGAAATTTATATTTTTCGTCAAGACTTATAATGTTGCCAATGGATAAAGTTGATGCAATTATAGTTCATGAGTTATGTCATATAAAATATAAATATCATAATAATGATTTCTATAATTTAGCTGAAAAATATATATCAAATTATATAGAAATCGATAAATGGCTAAAGAAAAATGGTGATAATATATTATTTTAAAAAATAAAGAGAAGCAAAGTAATGCTTCTCTTGTTTGTTTATGAAATTACCGAATAAAGTGCATTTTTATTGTTTTAGCCATGTATTTATCAGGACAATTTAAAACAATAAGATTTTTTCTTTCAATTGCTTTAATATGTAAAGAATGAGCTAATGCAAAAATTTCAGTTCTATAATGGTTAGACCAATCTCTTTCAGCAGAACAAAACTTAAATGTAACAATATTTTTTGTAGCTTTAATTTTAAGTTTTTTCTTATTTTTCATGTTAAGAAATTTAGAAAAAATTTTTACGTTCATCATTTTTTTCTCCTTTGTGAGTTGTCTTTCATAGACAAAAAACAAGGTACATTGTACCAACAAACAATGTAATATTATACTATATTTTACATAAAAATGCAATACATTGTTTAAAAATAATTGTAACACTACAATAAATTCTGAAGATAATAAAAAACTCAAGTACATCTTACGAGCTACTTGAGTTTTTTATGGTGCAGATGGCCGGAATCGAACCGGCACGGTTTATTCAACCGCAGGATTTTAAGTCCTGTGCGTCTGCCAGTTCCGCCACATCTGCATAAATGTAAACTGGCTTATGTCTTACGACAATGATTATTATAAGACAATTGTGAATATTTGTCAATAGAAAAAACAAAAAAACTAAAAAAAATTTTAAAAATGAAAAATAAGGATTATACATTGCAAAAAAAGAATACAAATGATAAAATAAAAATATATAAATATAAAATTAGGAGGAATAAAAATGGGATTAATAAAAGCAGCAGTAAGTGCAATAGGAAGTACTTTACATGATCAATGGAAAGAAGCAATCAGATGTGAAGAAATGGGAAATGATATACTAATGATGAAAAAAACAACTAAAAATGGAGTTATATCAAATGGAAGTACAATAATAGTAGGACAAGGTCAATGTGCTATTATATATGATAATGGAAAAGTAATAGATGCAACAGCAGAAGAAGGATATTATAAATTTGATACATCATCTACACCATCAATGTTTGAGGGTGAATTTAAAGGAATGTTTAAAGAAATGTGGGAAAGATTCACATATAATGGAGCTTCAAGTAAGCAACAAGCAGTATTCTTCTTTAATATAAAAGAAATTATAAATAATAAATTTGGAACACCAACACCAGTTATGTATGATGATTGGTCACATGCAATTCCAAATCAAATGACAGGAGAGCTTTTACCATTAGCAGTTAATATAAAATGTTTTGGAAACTATACATTTAAATTAACAAATCCAGCTACATTTATGAGTGAAATTGCAGGAATGAGTGAAGTATATAAAAAAGATCAATTATTAGAACAAATGAGAAGTGAAGTAATGGACTCATTTGAAAAAGTATTAAATGAATTAGGATATGTTAATAAAATTCCTGTACGTGCATTACCAAGTCAAAAAGCTAAAATAAAAGAAATTATGGCTCAAGATAATTTTGATAATAGAATTAAAGGAAGAGGAATTTCAATAGAAGGATTTAACATAGAATCAGTAACATTAGATGATGCATCACAAGAAAAAATTAATAATTATGAATTAAGTTCAAATGCATATATGCAACAAGGAACAATGGTTGGTGCATATGCTCAATCAATGAAAGATGCAGCTAATAATGCAAATGGCGCAACAACAGGATTTATGGGAATTGGAATGGCTAATATGGCATCAGGAGGTGTAATGGGAGGTGCTACTACAGCTCCTTGGCAAAATACAAGTAATTCATCAGTAAACAATAATAGTTCAACATCAGATATGTGGGAATGTCCAAATTGCAAGAAACAAGTAAAAGGAAATTTCTGCCCAGACTGTGGACAAAAAAAGCCTGAAAAAGTTTTTTGCTCTAATTGTGGTAAAAAAGTAGAAAATGGTGCAAAGTTTTGCCCAAATTGTGGAAATAAGTTAAACTAAAGGAGAAAAACAAATGAAGATTACAATAGATAACAAATGTCCAAGTTGTGGTGCAAATGTAAAATTTAATCCAACAACACAAAAATGGGATTGTGAATATTGTGGTAATTCATATGAAATAGGGGAGTTTGAAAAGCAACAAGAAAAAGAAACAAAGGAAAATTTAGATTTTGAAATAGATGAATATACATGCCCTAATTGTGGTGCAACAGTTGTTACAGATGCTAATACTGTTGCAACACATTGTGTATATTGTGGAAATACTACAATTATGAAAAATAGACTTCAAGGTGAGTTTAAGCCAGATAAATTAATTCCATTTAAAACAACAAAAGAAGAAGCAATAGAAGAATTTAAAAAGAATGTAAAGAAAAAATGGTTTGCACCATCTGACTTTCATGATGAAAAAAACATAGAAAAAATAACAGGTGTATATATACCATTTTGGCTTTATGATAGTCAAATGAATGGAAATATACAATCTAGGGCAACTCAAATAAGAAGATGGAGTTCTGGAAATTATGATTATACAGAAACATCAACATTTAGATGTACAAGAAGTGGAGAATTAGAGATAGAAGATTTACCAGTAGACAGTTCAACTAAATTCAAAGATGAAATAATGGACTCAATAGAACCATATAATTATAGTGAATTTAAACCATTTAATAGATCATATTTATCTGGTTTTTTAGCAGAAAAATATGATTTAAATAAAGATGAAGTATATGATAGGGCAAAAAATAGAATGGAAAATACAATGGTAGATGAATTAAAATCTACAATAAGAGGGTATAATTCAGTAACTGTTGATAATAGTGATGTAAATATTAATAGTGGAGAAGTTGAATATGCATTATTACCAGTATGGATGTTAAATATAAAATTTAAAGAAAAAATGTATACATTTGCAATGAATGGACAGACAAAAAAAGTTGTAGGAACAGTGCCAATGGATAGTGGAAAAGTTATAAAAAAAGGTATACTATTTTTTGGAATTAGTTTTATTTTATTTTTTATATTTAATTTAATGAGGGGAATGATGTAAATGAGAAAAAAATTTAAATTTTTGACAGTATGCATAATTTTTATAATTATACTTGGATTTGGAAAAGCCTATAATGTATATGGATATACAAAAAAAACAAATGTGTTGGAAGATAATTCACAAACTTCATATGCAAAAGATAAAACACCAAGTGCTGATAATACATTAAAGATATATGATTATGCAAAATTAATACCAGATGACAAAGAAAAAGAAATTTATAATATGATTAAGAAATTTATTTCAAAGTATAATATGGATATGGCTATTGTTACAATAAATGAAAATCCAAAAAGTAGTTCAATGGGTTACGCAGATGATTTTTATGATTATAATGATTTTGGTGTTGGGGTAAATAAAAATGGTTTATTGTTTTTAATTGACATGGATAATAGAAAGATGTGGATTTCAACAACTGGAAAAGCAATAGAAATATATAATGATAAAAGAATTGATGCTATTTTAGATTATACATATGATAAAATTTCTAAAAAGGATTATTCTGGATGTGCAGAACAATTTATAAAATATGCAACATACTTTGCTAAAAAGGGAAGAAATGGCGGAGATACAATAATATCTACATCAAAGATGATAAAAAGTTCTTTGATATGTAGTTCAATAGCAACAGCAATCTTTATAATTATCGGAGTGTGTTCACATAGAAAACCACAAAAAAACAGAGAGGCTAGTAAGTATATTTCTAAACCATTAAAATTGACAGAACAAACAGATCAGTTTTTAGACAAACATGTTTCACAAACAAGAAGAGTAGAAAGTAGTTCATCTAGTGGAGAAAGTAGTGGAAGCTCAACACATTCTGGAAGTAGTGGAACATCTCATGGTGGAGGCGGAAGAAGTTTCTAATATAAAAAAGTGATTTTATAAAATAAAATCACTTTTTTAGTTTACATTTTCAAAAAATAATGATATAATATGCAAAGATTATAAAGAAAATCCATAGAAAAAGCAAAGTAGATATATTGTAAAATATTACAGAGAGAATGGTAAAGATGAGAACCATTTATATTAAATATATTGAAATTTCACTTTTGAGGTCTTTTTTTCAAAGCAAAAAGCAAGTAGAAAGAAGCGGTAGAACCGTTAAAACTATAAAGAGGTTAATTAGGCGAGCTTATAGAGAGATATTATGCATAAGTAAGCCATTAATAAAATTAGGTGGTACCACGAAAGAGCCAATCGTCCTAAAAAATAGGAAGATTGGCTCTATTTACGTTTTGTATAAAAAGGAGGAAATAAAAATGCAAAGCAAAATTGACGAAATTAAAAAATTAGCAGAAGAAAAAATATCAAAAATAAAAAATTCACAAGATTTACAAGAATTAAAAGTACAATTCTTAGGAAAGAAAAGTGAATTATCAAATTTATTAAAAGGATTAGGAGCATTAACAGCAGAAGAAAGACCCAAAGTAGGAGCATTAGTAAATGAAGCAAGAAAAGAAATAGAAGAAAAACTATCAATTGCTGAAGAACAAATAAAATCAAAAATGTTAGAAGAAAAAATAGAAAAAGAAACAATAGATATAACATTACCAGCAACAAAAATTCAAAGAGGAAGTAAACATCCAGTAAATAGAGTAATAGAAGAAATAGAAGATTTATTTGTATCAATGGGATATGATGTAATTTCAGGACCAGAATTAGAAACAGATGAATTCTGTTTTGAGAGATTAAATTTACCAAAAGGACATCCCGCAAGAGATATGCAAGACAGTTTTTATATAACAAATGAATATTTATTAAGAACACAAACATCAGCTGTTCAAGCAAGAACAATGCTAGCAAATACAGAAAAAACACCAATAAGAATGATTTGTGCTGGAAAAACATATCGTAGAGAAGATGATGCGACACATTCACATCAATTTGGGCAAGTAGAAGGACTTGTAATAGATAAAAAAGAAAGACATGTATCACTTGCAGACTTAAAAGGAACACTTGAAATATTTGTAAAGAAATTAATAGGAAAAAATTGTGAATTAAGATTTAGACCAAGTTATTTTCCATTTACAGAACCATCTTATGAAGTAGATGTAAGTTGTTTCAAATGTGGTGGAAAAGGATGTAGTTTATGTAAGCAAACAGGCTGGATAGAAGTTTTAGGAGCTGGAATAGTACATCCAAATGTATTAAAAATGAATGGATATGATCCAGAAGAATATGGTGGATTTGCATTTGGAACAGGACTTGAAAGGTTAGCAATGTTTAAATATGGAATACCAGATATGAGATATTTATATGCAAATGATATTAGATTCCTAAGCCAATTTGACAGAAAGGACGAAGAATAATTCGTAGATAAATAGAGATATAAAAGAACTTTTGTATTATGTGTGCTTTTGAAAAAAGCAAGAAAGGAATTGAATAAAAATGAAACTAAGTACAAACTTTTTAAAAGACTATATAGATATAGATGTAGATGTAAAACAATTAGCAGAAGATATGACGAGAGTTGGAAATGAATATGATTCAGCAAGTAACTTAATAAATGCAACAAAATTGGTTATAGGACAAATTACAGAATGTGAGCCACATCCAGACTCAGACCATTTACATTTATGCAAAGTAAATATTGGAACAGAAGTATTAGATATAGTATGTGGTGCTCCAAATGCAAGAACAGGATTAAAAGTAATAGTAGCTTTAGATGGTGCAGTATTACCAGAAAAAACAATAAAAAAAGGAATGATAAGAGGTCAAGAATCAAATGGAATGTTATGTTCAATAGCAGAATTAGGACTTGAACATAAATTTTTAAAACCAGAGGATTCAGAAGGAATAGCAGAATTAGGAGAAGATGCAGAAATTGGTGGAGATCCAATAAAATATCTTCAAATGGATGATGGTGTAATAGATTTTGAATTAACAGCAAATAGAGGGGATTTATTAAGCATTTTAGGAATGGCCTATGAAGTAGGAGCAATTTATGATAAAAAAGTAAAAGATGTTGATTTAAAACACAAAGAATCAGGGGAAGATATAAACAAAACATTAAAAACAGAAGTAAAAACAGCAAATTGTTCAAAATTATTAGTAAAGAAAGTAGAAAATGTAAAAATAGAAGAAAGCCCAATATTCATAAAAAATAGATTAATTGCATCTGGAATAAGGCCAATAAACAATGTTGTAGATATTAGTAATTATGTAATGTTAGAATTAGGTCAACCATTACATTTCTATGATGCTGATAAATTAGGAAATAAACTAGTAGTAAGAATGGCAGAAGATGGAGAAAAATTAACAACATTAGATAATGTTGAAAGAACATTAACAAGTGAAGATATAGTAATTGCAGATGCTACACATGGTGTTGGTCTTGCAGGAGTTATGGGAGGACTTGAAACAGAAGTAGAACCAGATACAAAAAATATCATAATAGAATCAGCAATTTTTGATTCAGTAAAAGTAAGAAAAACGTCAAAGAAAATAGTAAGAAGTGAAGCAAGCAACAGATTTGAAAAAGGATTAGATCCAGAAAGAACAACAATGGCAATTGAACGAGCTTGTAAACTATTAGAAGAATATGCTGGAGGAACAGTTGTAACAGGAACTGTAGAATATGACAAAACAAATAATAAAGAAAAAGAAATTGAAATAACATTTAAAAATATAAATGATGTGTTAGGAACAGTTATACCTAATGAAGAAATATTAAATGTATTTAGAAAATTAGGATTTTCTTACAAAGTAAATGGAGAAACAATTAAAGTAACAGTTCCAACAAGAAGATTAGATATATCAATAAAAGAAGATTTAATTGAAGAAGTAAGCCGTATATATGGAGTTGACAATATAGAAGGAAAATTGCCAATTGTTCCAATGAGAAAAGGAAGCTATGATAAAACACAAAGAGAAATTAGAAATAAAATGATAGCATTAGGATTAAAAGAAACATTAACATATGTTTTAATAAATGATAAAGAAGTAAATGGATATACATTAGATAAATTTGAACCATTAAAATTATTAGATCCAATAACAGAAGATAGAAATACATTAAGATATAGTATGATACCATCATTGTATAAAGTATATGAGTATAACAAAGCAAGGGAACAAAAAGATATATCAATATTTGAGATTGGAAAAGGATTCTATAAAAAAGGCGAAGTATATGGAGAAGATACAAAATTATGTGTATTAATGTCTGGAAAATACTCAACAGGATTAAACAATAATAAAACTGTAGATTTTTATGTAATAAAAGGAATTGCAGAAGAAGTACTTGATTACCTTGGATATTCAGGAAGATATAGTTTTATGAAACAAGAGATGCCAAAAGAAATGCATCCAGGTCAAAGTGCAATGATAAATGTAAATGGTTCAAATATAGGTATGATAGGAAAAATACATCCAAGTGTAACCAAAGATGATGTATATGTTCTTGAAATCAATTTAGATGAATTGTTTACAAAAAAAGTAGGAAAGATGAAATATAAAGAATTTTCAAAATTTCCAAGTATTAATAAAGATATAGCACTTGTAGTTGATAAAAAATCAGTATCAAAAGATATTGAAAAAGTAATTAAATCAGCAGGAGGAAGCCTACTTACAAATATTGAAGTATTTGATGTTTATACTGGTGTTGGAGTTGGAATTGACAAAAAATCAATAGCATATTCTTTAACATTTTCAGATATGAAGAAAACATTAACAGATGAAGAAATTAATGGATTAATGGACAAAATAATTGATGCAGTATCTAAAAAATGTGGTGCAGAACTTAGAAAATAATATAAATTGGGCATGAACAAAGGAAAACTATGTTGCCTTGTTCAAATTCCTTAAATAGAATGGAGGAATAAATGGAAACAATAAAAACATTTATCGAAGGCATAAAAGCAAAAGATATAGCAGATATATTTATATCAATAGCAATTTTGGTGATATTTTTCGTATTAAGCATATGGCTTCCAAGATTATTATTAAAAATTTGGAAGGTAAATGAAAAAGATAAAAAAGTATTAAAAGAAAATGATACATATAAAGGATTAAGAAGTATATTTTTATGTTTTGGAATATATTTAGCATTAATAATATTAGCATTACCAGCAACTGCGATGGCATTTTGCATAAAATTAATAAGGGTTGCAGTTATATTAAGTATTGCTAAAATATTGGTTGGAATGATATCACCAACATCAAAATTAATGAAAAAAGTAAAAGGTAATGAGAAATTACAAGAAAATCAAAAATTAATCCAAACAGGGACAAAACTTTTAAAAGTATTAATTTATATTGTTGCTGGATTTATGATTATATCAGAATTTGGATATGATCTAAATGGTATAATCACAGGTCTTGGTTTAGGAAGTGTTGTAATTGCATTAGCTGCTCAAGAACTAGTAAGTAATTTGTTAAGTGGAATGGCAATTGCCTCAGAAAAACCATTTGAAATAGGTGACTGGGTAACTATTGGAGATATATCTGGTACGATTGTTGATATTAAATTTAGAAGTATAAAAATAAAAACAGTAGAAAATACAACAGTTACAATTCAAAATACAAAAATATTATCAGAAGCAATAATAAATAGTGCAACAATAAATGCAAGAAGAATAGAAATGACTCTAAGATTACCATTAGACACAAGTTCAGAAAAAACAGAAGAATTAATGAAATCAATAAGAAATATTTTAGAAAGTATGCAAGAAATAAATAAAAATACAATTCAAATAAATGTAACAGAAATAGGAGCAGAAGCAATAATAATAAAAGTATTTTTATATACAAGTATTGTTGATTATGATAAATTCTTAACATTTAGTACAAAGCTTAATTTAACAATTATGAAACTTCTTGAAGATAAGAGAATAAAACTAGCTAATCCAAGTGCAGATATTTATTTTTCAAGAAAATAATTTGCATTAATGGAAGGGTTATAAATATGAAAGCAAAAGAATTATCATTAAAAGAAAAAATAGGGCAAATGGTTATGATTGGTATGGATACTAATTACATAACAGATCGAATTAAAAATATGATAATAAATTATAAAATTGGTGGAGTAATTTTATATAGAAAAAATTTTTCTACATATTCAGAGATGTTAAAACTAATTAGAGAATTAAAAGAGTTAAATAAAAATAATCAAATACCATTATTTATAGCAATAGACCAAGAAGGTGGAAGAGTAAATAGAATGCCAAAGGAGTTGAAAAATTTACCTTCTGCCAATGTGATTGCAAATGTTGGGGGAGAAAAATTAGTAAAAGAAGCTTCTGAAATAACAGGAGAGTTATTATACAAATCTGGATTTAATTTGAATTTTGCACCAGTATTAGATTTAAGAAGATATGAAAAACAAAAAGTTATTGGAGATAGAAGTTTTGGCTATGATAAAGAAAAAGTATCTGAGTGTGGTATTGCCGTGATGAAAGCATTACAGAAAAATAATATTGTTTCTGTTGTAAAACATTTTCCAGGCCATGGTGCAACTAAACAAGATTCACATTATTTTTTGCCAGTAATAAATATTCCAATGAAAAAAATTGAAGATGAAGATGTGTACCCATTCTCACAAGCAATACAAAATGGAGCAGATGCAATATTAGTAGGACATTTATTAATTCCTAAAGTGACCGGAATATATCCAGCATCATTGTCAAGAAAATTTATTTGTAAATATATAAGAAAAAAATTTAGATATAATAGATTAATAATTACAGATGATCTAAAAATGAGAGCTATAAAATTGTTTTATGGACCAGATTTAGCTGTAAGAAAAGCGTTTGAAGCGGGAAATGATATTATTGTATTTAGATTTAATAAAGATGAAGAACAACGTGTGTTAAACAATATAGTTCAATTAGTTGAATCTGGAAAAATAAAAGAAAATAGAATTGATAGAAGTGTTAACAGAATTATAGAAATAAAGGAAAAATATGATATTTCTGATAAACAAAATTTTGAAGGTGTTAATGTAGATAAAATTAATGAGAAAATAATAGATATTAGAAAAAAATGTAATATTGAAAACACATAGATATATATTCTATGTGCTTTTTTTCGTATATTTGCAATTTTACATAAAATATGCCATAATAAATAGTAGCATGGCAAACGGCCATAGCTGAAAACAACTGACGAAAGTCACAAAGCCCAATAATAAAGGGCGGAGAGGAAAAACATTATGATTGAATACAAGAAGAAGTCCTATGCACCTGTTAACAGCTAAGCTGTAACCAAGAAGAGAGTTCAAAGAAGTAAAATTCAGAGAGCTCTCTTTTTGGTTTTATTATTTCTCATATCAATTGACAACATGTAAATGTAAGTGTATAATATTATAGCAATTCTGTTTTGGAATTGATATTCAACATTTACAATTAGAAAATTGGAGGAAAACAACTATGGTAGCTGCAGTAGTAATTGGATTAATTGTTTCGGTAATTGATGTATTAGTTTTGTTAATTATTTATTTTTTAGTTAATAATTCAAAAATCAGTAATGAAGAAAAGAGAAGATTTAATAAAAAAATATTTGGGAGTGAAGTTAAAGAAAAAATAAGAAACATTGTAATAATTGTATTTATTAATTTACTAATAGAGTACTTTATTTACAGTTTAGTATTTTTCCAAGGACCAAATTCTTGGAGAAAATATGAATATGAAGGTACAAAAATTTATTATTCTAGTGAAAAAATCGAAATTTCGCCAATGACAACATTTGTTTTTGAAGAAGAAAAAGAGGAAAAACAGTATATTGTTGTTGAATATGAGGAGAAAATAAAATTAACAGATAAAGCACCATTAAAAAAACTGTTTGATTTCTTAAATATAGAAGTGAAAACAGGAAAAGTTGAGTATCATATAACATCCGTATATTAAGGATAAGAAAAAATAAGAAAAGAATTTTTTTAGAATTCTTTTCTTATTTTTTGAATAATATATATAACAGTAAAAAACTTTACATAATCGTTGCAAGATGAAAGAAAATATGATATAATTTTTTTTAATACTTTTTTATGAAAGGATTAGAATATGATTAATAAATTTTATTTAGATAAAGAAAAAGATATTATTGTTAACTTAAAAAAAACAGATGCCGATGAAATTACATATATATTAGAAACACCAAATCACAATACAGGAAATCTAATAACAAATTTAGCAAAAATTTGTGGACTTCAAATACAAAAAAATAATAAAGATATGAAAATAATAATAGGAAAGATACTTGCAAGTATAAATAGTAACAATGAAGAAGTATATATATTTAGATTAGGTGGAATAAAGATTGCAAATATATATGAAGACAGAATAGAAATAAAAGCAAAGATACCAGCAATAACCAAAACATTTATGTCACAAACAAAAAATTATAATTTGCCAATAGAAAAAACAATCGTAAAAACATATATATTAAAAAAATCAAAATTCAGAACAGATTTGCATACACATATGAATGCAAATTTATTTCCAGATTGTTTAATTGCATTAGGAATAGTACATCAAATAAGATATCCATTATATTATATAAAAAAATTAAATTTAAAACTTAGCAAAGATCAAGAAGAAAAGATTTATAAACAAAGAGAAGAAGTTGAAAAACAATTTATAAATAGCAAATTACAAGGAAAGTATAAAATAAGAAAAATAGATGACAATACATTTATAAATTTTGCTGATTTTATATTAAATAATTTAGAGAACGCAGAATATAATATTGAAAAAATAAGGAATAGTTTGGCAATTATGAAAGATGGACAAGCTGTATTTACTAATTTAGAGAAATGTTATATTTATAGATATATTTTTGCGAAGGGAATTGAGTCTCAGAAAAAAATAAATTTAAAAGAAGAACTAATAAACAAAATTCCAGAAATAGATATAAAAAAATATGTATGTCAAATGCTAAAAGATAAAACAACAAATAGCATATATAAAAATAACACATTAAGACAAGATAAATTGTTATGGATAGCTAGAGAGTACCAAAAGCAAGGAATAAAATATGTAGAAATGACAGATACTGATTTAGCAAAAAATGGAGAACCAGCAATAAAAATGTTAGAAGAAATACATTCAATAATGCCTTTAATAGAAAAAGAAACAGGAGTACAAATTAGATTTTTAATAGGAATCAGAAGAATTCCATTAACAATTATTAAAGATCAAAAAACTAGTAATACCTATTTAAGAGAAAATATTAATGTACTAAGAGCTGTTGCAAAAAGTCCATATGTAGTTGGAAGTGATTTTATCGGAGAAGAAATAAATGATATATCAGATTTACAACCAGCAATAAAAGAAATTGTAAGATATATTAATGAAGAAGATAAAGATTTTACAATAAGAATACATGCAGGGGAAAATGATAGTTTAAGAAATAATGTTAGAAAATCTATAATGTGTGTGAAAGAATCATTAGAAAAAGAACAAGAAATGCCAAGATGCAGAATTGGTCATGGATTATACTCAGAAGATTTGAATACAGAATCTGGAAAAGAACTTTTAAAGTTAATGAAAGATACAGGAGTTGTAATAGAATTTCAATTAACATCAAATGTAAGACTTAATAATTTAAGTGATTTAAAAAATCATCCTATAAAAATATTTTTGAAAAATGGTATAAAATGTGTTCAAGGAACTGATGGTGGGGGAATGTATGGCTCAGACACATTTGATGAACAATTAGCACTCCAAAATTTATTAGAACTTTCAGATGATGAATTTGCTAAAATGAGAGAAGTTGAAGATGAAATAACAACTAAGAATAATATATATTTTATGCAAAAAAGTGAAAAATTTGATAAGTTTCTTTCTGGCAGAACAATAAAAGAAGCAATACTTGAAGAAGAAGATAAATATATGAAAGAAACGGAAAATCAAGATGAATTAAGAATTAATACAAAATTAGATTCTGAAAAAGAATTAGCAACAAAGATTAAGAATCTTCCAATAGATAAAGTACCTATTATAATTGCAGGAGGAAGTTTTAATACAAAAGGAAGAGAAACAAAAGCAACAGAAGAAGGACTTAAAACATTAAAGAAATTTGTAGAAAATGTAAATAGTAATAATGTATATTTTGTTATTGGACATAAAATGCAGGGATATGAAAAAGCATTAGTAGATATATCAAAAGAATTAAATAAGGAGATAGAAATAAATGCAATAGTTCCAAAAAATGTAACAGAAAAAGTAAAAAACAGATTATTAGATGCAAATGTATCTGGAATATGTATTTCTCCTGAAACTGAAGAGCTTGGAATATATAAAAGCTTTAATTATGAAATTTTTGAAAGAAGAAAGTCAATAGTTATAGCATTTGACGGAAATTCGCCAGTATCAAATTTAGTGCAAGAAGCAAAAAATGGTAAGGGGAAAGCTAAAATATATGTTAATTCAGATGTTGATATTTTAAAACAAAAAGCAGAATCTTTACAAGGATATGTTACAATGTTTAATGATAAAAATGATATTGTTGATGATATATTTAAAGACAATCCTGAAATCAAGTAAGATAAATTATTATATAATAAACCTTTTGGGCTGATAAACTTGCATTAGCTTAAAAAGGTTTTTTTATATATAGTTCTAGACAAAATAATTTTAATAATATATAATAAACACATACCAAAGGAAAGGAAATGATAAAATGGTAGAAATATCAACATCAATATTGTCAGTAGAAAAAGGCAATGAAGCAGAAACATTTATGCTATTAGAAAAATCTAAAACAGATTATTTTCATATAGATGTAATGGACGGAAAATTTGTAAGTCAAGATACATATCATAAAATGATAGAATATAGTAATTATATAAAAAGAATATCAAATTTACCATTAGACATACACTTAATGGTAGAGGATGTAGAAACAGGAATAGAAGTATTTTCTGCAGATGAGCCTAATATTATAACATTTCATTTAGAAGCTTGTAAAAACAAAGAAGAAGTAATGAAAAATATTAATTTAATAAAAGAAAAAGGTTCAAGAGTTGGAATTGCAATAAAACCAGAAACACCAATAGAGAAGGTATATGAATATTTACCATATATACACATGTGTTTAATAATGACTGTTGAGCCAGGAAAAGGTGGACAAACATTAATAACAGATATGATTGCAAAAATAGATGAATTAAAAACATATGCAGAAAAGAATAGCCTAGAAATAGATATAGAAGCAGATGGAGGAATTAATCTGAAAACAGCAGAAAGAGTAAAAAATGCAGGAGCAAATATATTAGTTGCAGGAACAGCAATATTAAAAGCTGCAGATTATAAAGTAATCATAGATGAATTAAAACAAGAATAATTTACTAATGGAATAAATAAGAATCAAAAGAAGGAAGGAATAGATATGTTGAATTTAAAACTAAATTTAAAATATTCAGGAATAGAACAAAAGTCTATAATGCAGTATAAAGAAAAAGTAGAACAAATACATCAAGACTTACATTCAAGAACAAATGATCAAAAAGACTTTGTAGGTTGGCTGAATTTGCCAACAAATTATGATAAAGAAGAATTTGAAAGAATAAAAAAATCAGCACAAAAGATTCAAAAAGATTCAGAAGTTTTAATTGTAATAGGAATTGGTGGATCATATTTAGGAGCAAGAGCAGTTATTGAAAGTTTAACAAATACATTTTATAATATGTTACCAGAAAAACAAAGAAAATTTCCACAAATATTATATGTTGGAAATAATTTGAGTCCAAACTATGTAAATGACTTAATTGAAGTATTAGGAACAAAAGATTTTTCAATAAATGTAATTTCAAAATCTGGAACAACAACAGAACCTGCTATTGCATTTAGAATTTTTAGAGAAATTCTTGAAAACAGATATGGAATAGATGAAGCAAGAAGTAGAATATATGTAACAACAGATAAAGAAAGAGGAGCATTAAAAACATTAGCTGATGAAGAAGGATATGAGAAGTTTGTAATTCCAGATAATGTTGGAGGAAGATATTCTGTATTAACAGCAGTAGGATTATTACCAATAGCTGTTGCAGGAATAGATATAGATAGATTAATGGACGGAGCACGTACAGCACAATTAAAATATGAAGATTCAAATTTAAAATATAATGCATGCTATCAATATGCTGTTGTTAGAAATATTTTATATAAATTATATAAAAATACAGAAATATTGGTAAATTATGAACCTAAAATGCACTATTTTACAGAATGGTGGAAACAATTATTTGGAGAAAGTGAAGGAAAAGACCAATTAGGAATATTCCCTGCAGGTGTTGACTTTACAACAGATTTGCACTCTATGGGACAATATATTCAAGAAGGTAGAAGAAATCTATTTGAAACAGTAATAAGAATTGAAAAGTCAGAGTCAGATATAGACTTAAAAGAAGAAGAAGATAATTTAGATGGATTAAATTATTTAGCAGGAAAAACATTAGACTATGTAAATAAAAAGGCAATGGAAGGAACAATAGAGGCACATACAGCAGGCGATGTTCCAAATATAGTATTAGAGTTGCCAAAATTATCAGAAGAAACAATAGGGCATTTAATATACTTTTTTGAAAAAGCATGTGCAATGTCTGGAATGTTATTAGGGGTAAACCCATTTAATCAACCAGGTGTTGAAAAATACAAGAAAAATATGTTTAGACTTTTAGAAAAGCCAGGATATTAAAAAAAGACTATGTATAAAAGGTGCTTAAATAGCACCTTTTTATAAGAAAGAAGGAGCAAGATGATAGTAGAAAGAGAATATTACGTTAAATTGTCAGAAATAGGAAAAGAAAATAAAATAACAAATAAAGCATTATTAGGCATTTTAGAGGATATTGGAGGAGTACATTCTAATATTGCTGGATATGGAATTCCAACAATGGATAAAACACATTTAACTTGGATTTTGTTAGATTGGAAAGTACAAGTTATAAGAAGACCTAATTATGCAGAAAAAATATTGGCAAGAACATGGTCAAAAGAGGGACTAAAATATTATGCATATCGTGACTTTGAAGTTGTTGATGAACAGGGAAATGTAATAGTAAAGGCAATCTCAAGGTGGGTTTTAGTTAATATTGAAACAGGAAAAATGGAGAGAATTACTGATGAAATATTGTCAAAATATCAACCAGAGTCTAATAAATGTGTATTTGAAGATGAAACATTTGATAAAATTAAAGAATTAGATAATTATGATCGAGAATCAAAATATACTGTAAAAAGAGGAGATATTGATGTAAATCATCATATGCACAATATAAACTATCTAGATTTGGCAAATGAAGCTTTACCAGATGAGGTATATGATAATGAAAAAGAGTTTAATAATTTTAAAATTTCTTATAAGAAAGAAATTAAATTAGGTGAAACAGTAAAATGTAAATATTCTTTTGTAAATAATACACACGTTATTTGTGTAAAAAGTGAAGATGATACAAAATTACATTCTGTTATAGAATTTTTTGAATAAAATAAAAAAGCACATGAATTTTATAAAAATTTATGTGTATTTTTTTATAAAAGTCCTTAAGTAATATACTTAATGATTTTATTTATACATGAATTATACCAATAAAGACTTTTTTTATCAATACTTCTAAAACATAAATTTAGTTGAATCTATTTTTCTTATCTTTTAGAAAAATATTAGAATTGTTCTATTACACCATTTCTTTAAATCATTAAGTATATTACTTAATGAGAGAAGGAGAAATATATGAAAACAAAAGAAAATAGAGGGGTAACATTAATAGCATTAGCAGTAACAATAATAATAATGCTAATATTAGCAGGAGTAGCAATATCAACTATAACAGGAAATAGTGGAATTATGACAAATGCAAAGAAAGCAAAAGAAAATCAAGAAAGAGCTCAAACAACAGAAGCATTACAATTAATGTTTATGGATTATAATATAGGAGATAAAGATGAAGAAACGATTTCACAATACTTAGAGGCAAAAGTGAGAAGCGGTGAAATTGATGAATTTAGATTTTATATGATAGATGACGAATTAAAAATGGTAATAAAGAAAGATGAAAGGTATTTCTTTGTTAGTAGAGAAAATGACTTCTATACAGTAACAGAAATGGGAACAGAATTAGGAGAAATAATACCAGGTGTAACAGTAGTAACAAGAGATGAGTTTTATGGATTAAATGATAATTCAATGAAATTTAGACTTAATGAAGATGAATCATCAACACTAATGTTTTTTGATGAAATTAATGACCCATTTAACCTTGAAATTTTGGGTGGAAATGTAACAATGTATGTAACACAAGACATGTCATTAACAAATACAGGAATGTCTAGAAGTGCAATAGATATTCATAGTGGTGCAACACTTAATCTTTATATATGTAATAATGCTACTATGACGGTAGATAGTGGATATGCAACAAAATCTGGAAATGGAACTTCTCCAACAGAACTTTCAGGAGGAGTTGGAGCATATGCAGGGATACATGTGCCAGAAGGAGCAATATTAAATATACAAGGAAGTGGAGTTTTAAAAGCAATTGGAGGAAACGCCGGAGATGGTGGAACATGTCCAACCAATAAATATGATTATGGTGGTGCTGGTGGCGGAGGCGCTGGTTCTGGAATTGGTGGAAACGGTGGAAAAGGTGGAGACACACAATGGAGCTTTGGAAAAGATGGAGAAAAAGGAGAAAATTTTGGAGAAGTAAATATATATAATACAGTTACAGTTTATGCATATGGAGGAAAAGGCGGTAACGGTGGAAATGCAACACCAACAATGGGAGCTGGTGGAGGTGGAGGCCGGAGGCGGATATCCTGCTGCTGGAATTGGTGGAGGAGGTGCCGGAGGAGGCGCCGGAGATACTGCAGAAGGTGGTGGTGGATTCTCTAGTGGAGGAGGAGAAGCCAATGGTGCAAGAGGAGAAAATGGTTCATCAGGTAAAAAGAGTTCATACGATGCAGGAGGAGCTTATTTTGAAACTGGAGATAGAAATACTACATCAGGAAGTTTTATAGGTGGAAGTGGAGCAGATAAAAATACCAGTGATGACTATAGAGGTGGTTCTGGTGGAACAGCTGGTAATGGAGGAAATATTACAGTTTCAAGTAATTGTACAATAAAAGCATATAATGGAAGTTATATAACAAATGAAGAAAATCAAACAGAAGAGTGGAAAGCAAATAATGCATCAATAATATATGCACAATTAGGATATAATATTGAACAAATAAGAAATGCTTCAAAGAATGGAAATTCAAAATATAATAAGATAAAAGTTAGAAATGCAAAAGAGCTAATCAGTGAATTAGGAAATAATTATAGAACTATAAAATATAATGATTATTTTGGAATTGGATCTGGAGCTGGATATATTGAAAGTTCAAATGGAACTTATAAAGTAGATGATAAATTAAATTAAAGAAAAGGCTAATTCAATTAATTTGAATTAGCTTTTAAATTTTTTAATATATCTAATAATTTAAGTCCACTAAGAGTAAAATCAATAACTTCACTAATAAAAATAGAAATAATATATCCACTAAATCCAAGTAATGGAACAAAAAAATAAATAAAACCAATACTAATAATACAATCAACAACATTAATAGCCATAACACTAACTTGAGCATCTAATCCTTTTAAAATGCCATCAATAACAATATCAAGATACATTATGATAATTAAAGGTGAAAGAATACGTAAATATTTCGCAATTTCAATTTTTTTATAAATAGCAGTACTCAAAAAATTCGAACAAGTAAATATAAAAATAGTAATAAATATTGCAAAAATAAGAGTAAAACTTAAGATAATAATAGAAATACTCTTAATTTTAACATTATTTTTTTCAACATATAATCTTGAAAATTCAGGTATTAATAAACTACTAATACTTGTTACGAGTATTACAGGAAACATTATAATAGGCATAGCCATACCATTTACAATTCCATAAGAAATCAAACTATTTGATGAATTCATGCCACTTCGTTGTAGACTAGAGGGAATTATTAACTGCTTAAAAGTAGAGAGCCCAGAACGTAAATAAGATGTAAGGGCAACAGGAATAGTAATTCTCAAAATTCTTTTAGTATATGAATCAATATCTTTATATCTAGATTCAAGTAAATTTTTTCTTTTATCATATTTATAAAAAATATATAAAGCGAAAAATGAAAGTACTTCAGAAATTACATCTGCCAAAATTAAAGAATAACAAGCATAATCAATACCTTTAGGCATAATCAAACTAAGCAAAAATGCAGTGCAAACAATTTTAACGAATTCTTCAAAAAACTTTGAAAGAGCATTTTTATAAACTCTTCTTACAGCTGTAAAATATCCATTTATGGCAGAAGACATAGCAATAAAAGGTAAAGCAATACAAATTAAATAAATAACATTTTTACTAACTCTGTTATGTAGACATTTTAAAGTAATAAAATCAGCAAAAATAAAAAAAATTAAGCTAGCACAACAACCAAAAATAAGACTAAGAAATATACATCTACTAGCAGCAGTTTTACTGCCTAATTCATTATTGGCAGCTAATTCTTCAGAAACGATTCTAGTTGAAGCAATATTAATACCAGCAGAAGCAAGAGTTATTCCAAATAGATAAACAGACATTACTAATGAAAAAACTCCAACAGCTTCTTCACCAATTGTATTAGAAATATATACACTAAAAAATGTAGCAATAACTTGTAGAATAACAGAACTAAATAATAAAATTAAAGTGTTAAAAATAAAAATTTTAAGTTTTTTCATACATAATAACCTTTCGATTTAATAATATTATAATAGATTTAATAATATGAATTGAAATTACATAATAAATCACAAAATTAAATAAGATTAATATAATATATAAATAAGTTGGAGGAAATCATAATGAAAATCTTAAAAAAGACATTTGGAGTATGTTTAGTAGGTTTAGGAATAGGAATCTTACTAGTATTATTCCTTCCAATTACAGGATGGTTATTTTTGATAGGAGTGATAGTAATATTAGTGGGAATATTATGGTTACTCTGCTAAAAGCTTAAGAAGGAGGTACATATGACTATTGTAGTAAAAAAAGTCCCAAAATGCTTGAGAGGAATTGTAAAATTCTTATTTGGAATAAAAGAATAATTGAATAAAAAATGAAAAAACGGCACATACCTTATATAAAGGTAGTGTCTTTTTTATATACTAGGAAAGTTCTTTGAACTTCCTAGTATATAAAAGCTACAATTGCTAGCCCTTTGAGATTTTATCCTTTTAGTCGAAAACTCAAATCGGGCCAAAACAAAGAGCGACTATGTCGCTTTGTTTTAGGAGGAAAGTTTATGGATAAGAAACATATAGATGAAAATGAAGATGTTGATAAATATGGAGAATTTGTGTGTTCATATTTTGCATGGTTACAGCCAAGTAGTCAAAAAGAAAAAGCAAAAGAATTATCAAATATGACCAAAAAGAAGGAGGACAAAAGATGATATATAAATTTACAAATAGAGCCAAAAAAGTTATAGAAATAGCAAATGATATATCAATAGAATTAGGACATAATTACATAGGAACAGAACATATATTATATGGACTAGTAAAAGAAGGAGAAGGAATTGCATCAAAAGTATTACAAAATAAAGGTGTAACTTCTGAAAAAGTTTTAAAAGAGATAAAAGAAATGTTAGGACATGGAAAAGAAATAAAAGAATCTCTAGGATTTACTCCAAGAGGTAAAAGAGTATTAGAAAATGCTTTTCTTGAAGCTAAAAGGATAGGATATAATTATATAGGAACAGAACATTTATTATTAGCACTTATGAAAGAAGGAGATTGTATTGCAATAAAAATAATTCTAGAGTTAAATGTAGAAATACCTCAAATTTACAATGAAGTAGCAAAAGTTATAAATGAAGAAGAAATTGATAATGAGATAAATAAAGATATTTCAAAGAGCAAATCAAAGAGTCAACAAACAACAACATTAAATCAATTTGGAGAAGATATAACAGAAAAAGCAGAAGAAGGAAAATTTGATAATATAATTGGTAGAGAAAAAGAAGTAGAAAGAATGATTGAAATATTGTCTAGAAGAACCAAAAATAATCCATGTTTAATAGGAGAACCTGGTGTTGGAAAAACTGCAATTGTAGAAGGACTTGCAGAAAAAATTGCAATAGGAGATGTACCGCAAAATTTAAAAGAAAAAAGAATTATAAGTATTGATATTTCAGGAATGGTAGCTGGAACAAAATATAGAGGAGATTTTGAAGAAAGAATAAAAAAGGCATTAGGAGAAGTTAGAAAAGCAGGAGATATAATATTATTTATTGATGAAATACATACAATAGTTGGAGCAGGAGCTGCAGAAGGTGCAATAGATGCAGCAAATATTTTAAAACCATTACTGGCAAGAGGTGAAATTCAATTAATAGGAGCAACAACAGTAGAAGAATATAGAAAATATATAGAAAAAGATTCAGCATTAGAAAGAAGATTTAGCCCAATTCAAGTTGATGAGCCAACAGAAGCGGAAACAATTGAAATTTTAAAAGGAATAAGAGATAAATATGAAGCACATCACAATGTAAAAATTACAGATGATGCAGTAAAATCAGCTGTAACTCTTTCAAAAAGGTATATAACAGACAGATTTTTACCAGATAAAGCAATCGATTTGATTGATGAAGCATCATCAAAAATAAGGATAAAAAAATATATAGAACCAGATGAAATAAAGAAATTGCAAGAAGAATTAGAGAAAATAGAAAAAGACAAGGAAGATGCAATTTATAATCAAGAATTTGAAAATGCAGCCAAATTAAGAGATAAAGAAAGAGAAGTGAAAATAAAACTTAGTCAAAGTTCAAGTGAATGGGAAAAATATAAGATAAGAGATATTGTTGAAGTAAAAGAAGAAAATATAGCAGAAGTAATATCAAAATGGACAGGAATACCTGTACAAAGATTAAATGAAGATGATAATGAAAAAATAAAAAATTTGGAGAAAAATTTACACAAAAGAGTAATTGGACAAAATGAAGCTGTAGAAGCAGTAGCAAAAGCAATAAGAAGAGGCAGAATAGGTTTAAAAGATCCCAAAAGACCAATAGGCTCATTTTTATTCTTAGGGCCTACAGGAGTTGGAAAAACGGAGTTATGTAAAGCATTGGCAGAAAATTTATTTGACAATGAAGATAATATGATAAGATTAGATATGTCCGAATATATGGAGCCACATTCTGTATCAAAAATAATAGGAGCACCTCCTGGATATGTTGGCTTTGATGATGGAGGTCAATTAACTGAAAAAGTTAAAAGAAAACCATATTCATTAATATTATTTGATGAAGTTGAAAAAGCTCATCCAGATGTAATGAATTTATTATTACAGATCTTAGAAGATGGTAGACTTACAGACGCACAAGGAAGAGAAGTTGATTTTAAAAATGCAATTATTATAATGACATCTAATATTGGCGCAAGATATATTACCGATAGAAAAAATCTAGGATTTGGAAGTGGAGAAAAAAGAGAATATGATGAAAGCAAAAATGAAATAATTAAAGAATTAAAAAAAGAATTTAGACCAGAATTAATTAATAGAATTGATGAGATAATTGTATTTCATAAATTAAAAAATAGTGAAATTGTTGATATAGCAGAAATTATGTTGAAACAAATTGAAAAAAGATTAGAAGAAAAGAAGTATTTTATTAAAATTGATGATTCTGTGGCTGAAGTTATTGCAAATAGTGAAATTGATAAAAATTATGGTGCAAGACCTTTAAGAAGAAAAATTCAAGAATTAGTAGAAGATAGACTCTCAGAAGAAATTTTACAAGGAAATATTGTTAGAGGTAAAGAATTTATATTTAAATTATAAAATAAAAAGATGGTTATCTTAATTTGATATCCATCTTTCCATTTTTATTTCTTTATATTTTTTTAGAACTTCATCATATTTTTTAAATTCATCTTCCCAAATGATATCAGGAATTTTATCAAATGCAGTAAAAACTTTTTCAGCTTCCATTAAATAAACAACTTGTTGTTGTTTATTTAGAGTTTTATATTTTTGAGAAAATTCATATAATTTATCTAAAATTTGGTTAGCTTCAATAAAGCTCCAAAAGTCTTTAACATTCATTCCGGCTAATTTTATTTGCATTACTGCATATCCACATAATGCAAATATTGCAAAAACTAATATATATATTATTATAATTAATGTCATATTTAACACCTCTTTTAATGTCTTGTTATTAGAGAAATTTTCTAAAATTACAAATACATTACAATTATAGCATATATTACTTAAAAATGCAAATTTAATATAACTGAATAATTTCGTTAGTTTAGAAACCATAAATCCGTAGGTGAAAAATTTGTAATAAAAATTTAACGACTAAAAGAAGAATATAATGTAAATCCGATAATAGATATAGTTCATAGATTGGATAAAACTGAGAAATATAGAGAAATAGAAAATCAGCCAATAGCGTATACGGAAGAAGGAGAAGTATTCTACATAGTAGACTTAAATAATTATGAAAAAATGAAATACTTAGGATATGATAAGGATAATAATGCTTTAAGATATACAAGGTATAGTACAGGAAAGAAAATATATAGAATACCATTAGAAACAGATTATAGAATATTTATATTAGTGGCAAGAGATAGTAAAAAATTTAAGAAGAAATATAAAATGAGAACAAAAATAGAAAGGTTAAATGGTAGAATAGATAGAGACTACATGTTTAATGACCATTTTATAAGGGGACAAAAGAAAATGGAATAAATGTTAAATCTAACATTTATAGTAATGCTAACAATAGCAAAAGGACATATAAAAAATAAACAAGAGAATATCCGAAGTTTAGTAGCATAAATAAAATTAGAAGACACTCGAGGTTGTAATAGGGTTAGTGCGCCCTTTTTTGTTTTTAAATTTATTATTAGAAAATTTACTAATAAAATAAAACTCAATATAAAACAAACCAGAAATATCTGACATAAATCAGTTCAAAATGGATACAAATGAAAAAATTCTAACTAACCTAATTTGACATTTTATGTAAAATTGTGTATAATAAAAAGGCTAGTAATTTTATTAGCTGCGAACATTTACAACTTAATAAAGGAGTAGAAAAAATGATTATGAAAAATGTGCGTCAGAAACTGGCAGATGCTTGCAAAAATGTAGAAATGTCTCGGGAATTGAACGAATTCACAAGCTATATGGCAACTGTGGTAAATGATGAACTTAATCCTGAAGGCATGCTTTTGATGTATGCATGTGTTGTGGATGACATTAGAAATGGAAAGTCTGGTTTTGCAACTGATTATAATGGAAAACTTCCTCAATACCTGATTGATAAAAAGTCTCAGGTTCTTGCTCAGGCAGTTTATTTCCCTCAGGTGATTGATGAGATTGCAGAGCCTGAATTTGCTGAGAGATTCCGTGATGGATGTAAAGGGGCCTTTAATATTGATCCTCCTAAGAAGATTAATCCTAAAATTGAAGGAAAATATCCTGAATATGTTACCATTGCAGTTGAATGGTGGACCAAAGCAATTGCAAGTCCTAAACATGATAATGGTGAGGATTTAGGGGCAACTTTGGCAATCCTTACAGCAACGCGAAAAAATAAAGGTCGTTCTGAAAAATCTGTCAAAAAGTTTAAAAAAGTTTTGGCAGAAGGCATTAAAGAACAGGTTAAGAAGTATGGTTATTGTTCACTTGATGTGGATTACCATGCATGTCAGTTACTTATGGAAGCTTCGAAGGAACTTAAGCTTGATTCTATGCTTGATTTTCCTTGGAAAACGCATATGAGGATTACTCCTGATAAAGTTGAAGTTTCCTCTGGGTATGGTGTAACTTTTGAAACTATTTGGAGGAAATAAGTAGCAAAATTAAGCTAAATAGCTTAATATAAAATACGTTTAAAAGACTATTCTGTTTAACAAGCAGAATGGTCTTTTTTATGAATATTAAAAAAATAAAGTAATATATTAATAAAAAGGAGTGATTAGATGACAACACCAATTTCAAATATTATAAAAGGAATTATAATATCATTTATAACAACGATAATATTTTTGTTAATATTTTCGATAATTTTAACATATACAAACATAAGTGAAAATTTTATAATACCAACAATAATAGTAATAACAGCAATAAGCATATTTATTGGTAGCACAATATCAAACTCAAAAATCCAAAGAAACGGACTATTAAATGGAGCTATAGTAGGAGGAATATATTTAATAAGTATATATTTACTTTCAAGTATAATAAATCAAAGATTTGTATTGTCAATGCAATCAATAATAATGATTATATCTGGGATAGTTTGTGGAATGTTTGGAGGAATATTAGGAGTAAATAAATCTAGATAATCTATTGCAAAATTTAGAGTAAAAATATATAATAATCAAATACACAAATTCAAAAGATAGGAGAAGCATTATGAAAGAAACAGAAAATAGATTTGAAATAACCAAAAGAGTAGGATTATTTGGAATAATAGGAAACATATTTTTATTTTCAATAAAAGCAATTGTTGGATTTTCAACAAAAAGCCAAGCAATGATTGCAGATAGTATAAATAGTGCAGGAGATATATTCGCATCAATAATGACATCAATAGGAAATAAAATTGCAAGTGTCCCCCGTGATGATGACCATAATTTTGGACATGGAAAAGCAGAATATATTTTTTCTCTTTTTATATCAATATCAATGATATTTGTATCTATAAAAACAATAATAGACGCATGTAAAAGTTTAATAAATGGAAGTCAATTAACATTTTCTTGGTGGCTTGTAATAGTATGTGTTGCAACAATTATAACAAAATTATTCTTATATATTTATGTAAGAATATCATATAAAAAATGCAAAAATATTTTATTACAAGCTAGTATGGAAGATCATAGAAATGATTGCATAATAACAACATTTACATTAATTTCTGTACTATTATCTTTAAAAGGAATACAATGGTTTGATGGAATAGTTGGAATTGGAATATCTGCTTGGATATGTAAAACAGGTGTAGAAATATTTATAGAAAGTTATAATATATTAATGGATAGATCGATTGATGAAAAAACGAAAGATACAATATTAAATGTTTTACATACATATAAAGAGATAAAAGCTATAAATGATATTTCATCAGCACCTGTTGGATATCAATATGTGTTGTTTTTAACAATAGCTGTTGATGGAAATATGACAACATTTCAAAGTCATAAATTAGCAGATAAACTTGAGAAAGATATGATAAAATTAGATAATGTGTACAAAGCTATTATTCATATAGAACCATATTTAAAATAAAAGACCTCATTTTAATATTGAGGTCTTTTTCTAATTATTATTTTTTATCATCTTTAAAAACTTCTTTTACAGCTCCTAAACTACTTAATGCACTTGTTGCTTCAAAAGGAATAAATACTTTATTTGCATCACCTTTAGCAATTTCTTCAAGAGCTTCAAGAGACTTGATTTGAACAAGTTTTTCATCTGGATCAGCAGTTTTTATTGCATCATAAACCATTGCAATTTCTTTAGCTTTGGCTTCAGCAACTTCTTTAATAGCTTGTGCTTCACCGGCAGCTCTACGAATTTTAGCTTCTTTATCAGCTTCAGCTTCAAGAATAGCAGCTTGTTTTTTACCTTCTGCAATAGTAACAGCAGATTGTTTTTGAGCTTCAGCTTCAAGAATTAAAGCTCTTTTATTTCTTTCTGCATTCATTTGTTTTTCCATTGCATCTCTAATATCAGCAGGTGGAGTAATATCTTTTATTTCAACTCTATCGATTTTACATCCCCATCTATCTGTTGCATCATCAAGTATTGTTCTTAATTGAGAGTTTATTCCATCTCTTGAACTAAATGTTTCATCTAAGTCCATTTTACCAACAATATCACGTATTGTTGTAATTGCAAGATATTCAATACCTTTCTTTAAGCTTTGAATTTCATAAACTGCTTTTGCTGGATCTGTTATTTGATAAAATACAACAGTATCAATTGTTATTGTAACATTATCTTTAGTAATAACTCCTTGAGGCGGAACATCCATTGTTTGTTGTTTTAAACTAACAACACTTCTAACATGATCAAAAAATGGAATAATTATTGTAAGACCGGCATCAGCAACTTTGTGAAACTTTCCTAATCTTTCAATAATATAAACCTCAGATTGTCTAACAACTTTAATTGATTTGAATGCTATAATTAATATTATAACAAGTAGTACAATTAAAAACCACATAATTTCCTCCTTTTGGCAATTCTAAATTGCCTATATATAATTTTTTTATAATTTTTTTCTTAGGTAATATATATAATAATATTAAAAACAATATAAATATTAAAGATTAAGCCTCTACATTAGAATTTATTTTTAATGGTTTTACAAATGCTTTTACACCTTCTATTGAAACAATTTCAACTTCACTTCCTGCTGGAATATTTATTTGTTCTTTACTTTTGGCTGACCAAATTTCACCTTCAAATTTAATTTGACCTTTCCCGGTTACCCAATCTATATCTTCAGTTACAACTGCTTTTTTTCCAATCAGAGAATAAACATTAGTTGGAACAACATCTTTTTTACTTATTTTATTAACAAGTGGTCTTGTTGCAAAAATTAATAATCCAGAAGATACTACAAATACAGACATTTGAATGATAATATTTGAAGTAAAAAAACTAACAAGCATTGCAATTAAAGCTCCTACTCCTAACCAAAAGACTAAGAAACCAACAGTAATTATTTCGCAGATAAAAAATATTCCTGATGCAATTAACCATATTTGCCACATAAAAACCTCCATTCTAGCTGAAAAGCTCTTATAAATATTAATTTAATTCTAAATTAAAACACTACATTTCTATTATACTACATATTTGCGAAAAAACAAAGAGATTTCTTAAAAAATCTTGTAAAAATAGGAAAAAAATGATAATATAACAACAAAGATTTAAGAAGGGAAATATGCAAATGAAAAAAAATGAAAATGGTGTTACATTAATTGCGTTAGCTATTATGGTAATTGTTATGCTAATGATTGCATCTGTTACAGTATATTCTGGAGTTATTTCAATACAGGAATCAAAACAGAAAAGAATAAAAATAGAATTGGAAACAGTTCAACATGCAGTATTAGAGAATTATACTAAATATAAGATATATAATGATGAAAAATATTTAGTTGGAACGCCAATCGCAAGTGAAAATGACGAAAAAATAAATGATTTTCAATATAATTTGGTAAATAGAAATATTGCATTTTCACCAAATGCTGAAAAACAAGATAAATATTATTGGCTAAGAAGTAAAGGTGATAATAATTATGCTAATGATGATTACAAAATGTTAGACTTGTCAGATATCACGTTTAGCTATATTGTATGCTATAAAACAGGAGAAGTAATGAATATAGATACAAAATCCTATATTAATGGTGATCCTGTATATACACGTTTTAATTAGCAATATTTATGAAAGGAATTAATTTATGAATATAGAAGAAATAGAAAAAATAATTCCAAAAGAGAAAATTTTGCAAAATGTACAAATGAAAAAATATACATCATTTAAAATTGGAGGAGAAGTAGAAGTTTTAATAAAAATTTCAACACTAGAAGAATTAACAAAAATAATAAAATATATAAATCAAAAAAATATTCAAACTTTTATTTTAGGAAATGGAAGTAATTTACTAGTTAGTGATGAAGGAATAAAAGGAATAGTATTAAAAATAGAAATAAAAAAATTAGAAATAGAAGAAATAAATAATAAATTTAAAATAACAGTAGGAGCTGGTGTAAAACTAGGCGAATTAGCACAAAAACTAGCCAATAAAGAGATTGCAGGATTTGAGTTTGCAAGTGGAATACCAGGAACAATTGGTGGAGCTATTAGAATGAATGCTGGAGCACATGGCTCTGAGATGAAAGATATAGTAAAAACAGTAACATATATTGATAGAAATGGTGAGATACATAAGATAAATAATGAACAAGCAAAATTTGAATATAGAAATAGTATGTTTGCTAACAATGAATATATTATAGTAGAAACAGAATTAGAATTAAGCAAAGGAAATAAAGAAGAAATACAAGCAAAAATGCAAGAATATGCGAACTTTAGAAAAGAAAAGCAACCTATAGAATATCCAAGTGCGGGAAGTACATTTAAAAGAGGAACAGATTTTATAACAGCAAAATTAATTGATGAATGTGGATTAAAAGGATATCAAATAGGAGGAGCACAAGTATCTGAAAAACATGCAGGATTCATAATAAACAAAGGAAATGCAACATCTAAAGATGTTGAAGAATTAATTAAATATATAAAGCAAAAAGTTTACGAAAAATTTGGAAAAGAAATAGAAACAGAGATAGAAATAATACATTAAAAGGAAGGTATAAAAATGAAGGGAATAATGCATTGGCTAAAATCAAGTTCGAAAATGAAGAGATGGATGTTTTTAATATTAATAGGAATAATACTTACATGTTATGGAATATCTGATATACTAGTACAAAAAGAAATGCAATTTTCAGAAGCTGGAAAAGTAGTTGTAATATTTGCAATTGGATTTGTTTGTATAGTTATAGGACTTATAATGTTAAACAAAAGAAATATGGAATTGTTTATAGAAGCAACAGATGACAGAATGAAAAATAAAAAAAATGTAAATGTAAATTCATTAATTTTTGATAGAACGATATATGAAAAAGGGCCTAAAGTAGTAGTAATTGGTGGAGGAGCAGGACTAAATACAGTGCTTACAGGAATGAAAAGATATACAAATAATATAACGGCAATTGTAGCAGTATCAGAATATGGAAAAGAACAAACACTTTCAAGAAGAAGATTACAAACAGCCTTACCGTTAGAAGATATAAAAGATAGTATAGTAGCACTGGCACCAGAAAGAAAAGAAGATATTGGAAGATTAATGAATCATGAAATGATAAATCCAGAATTAAGAGGATTAAAATTTTCTGATATTTATTTTACAGCAATGAAAGAAGTTTTTAGAAATGATGTAAGAGCAATAGAAAAAAGTGATTCAATATTTAATATTACAGGAAAAATACTACCAGTAACAAATACAGAAATGAATATATGTGCAGAGTTAGAAAATGGATATGTTGTTGAAAATAAAGATATGATACCACAAGTTGTATCTGATAATATGACAAGAATAAATAGAGTATATATACAACCATCAAATTGCAAACCAGCAGAAGGAGTATTAGAAGCAATAAGAGAAGCAGATAGTATAATAATAGGACCTGGAAGTTTATATACAAATATAATACCAAACTTGCTAGTAAATGGTGTTGCAAAGGCAATAAAAGAAAGTAAAGCAATAAAAATATATATAAATAATATAATGACCGAATTTGGTCAAACAGATAATTATTCTGTTGCGGACCATATAAAAGCAATAATAGAACATTGCGGAGAAGGATTAATAGATTATTGTATTTATGATACAGGAGAAGTTATTCCAGAATACATAAAAAAATATAACAAAGAAGGAGCAGATTTAGTTGAACAAAATCTAAATGATCCTAAAATCAAAAAGATTAAGTTTATTAAGAAAAATATTTCTACAATAATTGATGGAAAAGTTAGACATGATCCATATATGGTAGCAGAATCTGCAATAAAATTAATATGTAATGATTTAAAATATGAAGATAGAGAAGATGACCCAGAATATGTAATGTTAAATGCAAAATTAAAATCAGATAAACGTATTAATAAAATAAAGAAAATGCAGGCCAAAATGGAGAAAAAAGAACAAGGAAAACAACAAGACAAAAATAAAAAATCTGTTAGAAAAAGTAAATTTAATTCAAAATATAGTGATAGAATACAATCTATTAGAGAATCTGATGAAAAATTCAGAAGAAATCATCAAAAATAGAGGAGGAAAGTGACTAAAATTTGTGGACTATGCAAATTTTAGTCACAAATAATAAAATGAAATTTGCAAAAGAAAACTTAAATTTAGAAAAAGGCTTAAATAAAGAATGGGTAATAACAAATGGACTTGGAGGATTTGCATCATCAACAATTATAGGGGCAAATACAAGAAGATATCATGGTCTATTAATAGCCCCACTTATGCCACCAGCAAGAAGAACATTAATATTATCAAAATTAGATGAAAGTATAGAAATAAATGGAAACAAAACAGATTTATATACAAATATAGGCAAAAATTTTATAACACATGGATATAAATATCAAGAATGCTTTATAAAAGAATATATACCTATATTTGCATATAAAGTTGGTGATGTGGAAATAACTAAAGCAATTTGTATGCAACATTTTAAAAATACAGTTGCTATTTTTTATAAAGTAAAAAATGGAAGCGAAAAAGCAAAATTAATATTAACACCTGTAATGGATTTTAGAAATGCACATGGAATGAATAAAGACCATGTTTTTGATTTGAAACAAAAAATTAATAAAACAAAACTTGAAGTTAAAATAGATAATGGTGTTCCAATATATATGATGTTGTCAGAAGGAAATTATATAGAACATTATAATGATACATTCAAAAATATGTTTTATATAGAAGAAGAAAAAAGAGGATTTGAGGCAGAAGAAAATCATGTAATACCAGGAAGATTTGAAATAGAGATAGGATCAAATGAAGAAAAAGAGATTTCAGTAATTTGTTCATTAGAAGAAAATATTGAAGAATTAGATGCTAGAGCAATTATAACAAATGAAATTGTAAGACAAAATCAAGAATTTGCAAAATCAAAATTAATTGACATTTCAAAAGAGGATAAAACTGAAGAAGAGGAACAAAAAGATAAATTAATAAAACAATTTTTGATAGCAATAGATAATTTTATTATAATAAGACCATTTTTTAATACATATTCAATGATTGCAGGATATCCATGGTTTTTAGATTGGATGAGAGATACATTAATTTCATTTGAAGGTTGTTTGTTAGTTACAAAAAAATATGAAGTTGCTAAAAAAGTTTTAAGGAGTTGTGTTAGAGATATAAAATATGGTTTAGTACCAAACTCATATAGTGAAGATGATTATAGACCATTATATAATAGTGTTGATGCATCATTATTATTATTTGAGCAAGTAAAGAAATATATAGAATATACAAAAGATTATGATTTTATTATGAATGAAATATATCAAAATTTGGAGCATATCATTAAAAATTATTCAATAGGAATAGATATAGATGATAATAATATTTATTTAGACACAGATGGACTTATTGTTTCAGGAACACCATATACACAAAATACATGGATGGATGTAAAATATGATGGAATTCCTGCAACACCTAGAAATGGCAAACCTGTTGAAATAAATGCAATGTGGTATAATGCTCTAAAAGTTATGGTAGAATTAGCTGAATATCAAAAAGATGATATCAAAAAAGAAAAATATGAAAGAATGGCGAATAAGTGTAAAAAATCTTTTAGAGAAAAATTTTATAATAAATCAAAAAAATGTTTATATGATGTACTTGAAGATGGAAAAGTTAGACCAAATCAATTATTTGCATTAAGCTTGTCATATCCAGTGTTAGATGTAAATTCAAAAGAAGCAAAAGAAATGTTTGAAACAGTAACAAAGAAATTGTTAAATAAATATGGTCTAAAAACCTTGGCAAAAGGAGAAGAAAACTATATAGATATATATGAAGGAAATAGTTTTAAAAGAGATTTTAGCTATCATCAAGGAATTACATGGACATGGTTGTTAGGACTATATTATAATTGTTTAAAAAGATTTGCAGCAGAGAGTAGGACTGGTAAGAAAAAATATAATGAACAATTAGAAGAATTTATACAAAGTGTTACAGAAACATTTTCAAAAGAAATTAATGAAAGAGGTTGTATTGGAAGTATTGCTGAAATATATGATTCCAAAAGACCATTTGAGCCAAAAGGTGCTGTGGCACAAGCATGGAGTGTTGCAGAAGTATTTAGAATTATTACTAGAAGTTAAAAATATTAAAATAGGAACATATATAAAATATGTTCTTATTTTTTTTGTATAAAGTTGCAAAAATCCTATATAAATTGTATAATTTAAGTAATTTATATAAACATATTGCACAGAAAATTTATGTGAAAAATTTTGTGCACGAACAAATCAAAGAAAACTTTTCTTATTTGTTCTATAGAGATAAGGAGAATAGAGATGCTAAAAGTAGAAGAACTTGAGAAGCAAGTAAATAGTGGAGTCGCAGAAGGAATATATTTATTTTATGGGGCAGAAACTTTTTTATTAGAACAACAAGTAAAAAAAATGAAAAAAGTTTTTGGTGAATTAGTAAAAGGAATAAATTATATAATAATTGATGAAAATAGTATCCAGGAGTTAATTGCAGACATAGAAACTCCTGCTTTTGGCTATCCTAAAAAATTAATAATTGCAAAAAATACAGGGATATTTAAAAGAGAAGGAAAAGGTAAAATAGGTGGAGCAAGTAAAGAATTAAAAGATAGAATAAATGAATATTTAAAAGACAATATAGAAATGATAAAAGAGTCTGTTTTACTAATATTTATTGAAGATGAAGCGGAAAAAAATTCTATTTTTAATACAATTGAAAAAATAGGAACAATATGTGAATTTGAAGAGCAAAAGCCTCAACAAATAATAAAAAGATTAAAAGCAATATGTAATGCATATAAAGTTCAATTTGATGAGAAAGATCTACAATATTTAATAGAATGTTGTGGGACAAATATGCAAGACTTAATAAATGAAACTAGAAAATTAATTGAATATGCAGGTGAAGGCGGAAAAGTTCAAAAATCAGATATAGATGCATTATGTACCAAAAAAGTAGAAACTGTGATATTTGATTTAACAGACAATTTAGGACAGAAAAAGACAAAAGAGGCAATTGATGTATTACATAATTTAATTGCCTCAAAAGAACCAATTCAAAAGATTTTAATAACATTATATAATCATTTGAAAAAATTATATTTTGTAAAAATAGCTATTGCAAATAATAAAGATATTGCTACAAGTTTAAATTTAAAGCAAAATCAGATGTTTTTAGTAAATAAATATAAAATGCAAACTCAAAAATTTAGTGAACAAGAGTTAAGAAAAATAATTCAACAATTGGAAGATTTAGACTATCAATATAAAATTGGATTAATAGATTTGAATATTGGATTAGATGCAATAATTTGTGCGATTTAGATGAGGGAGTAAAATGGTAAATAGAAAACAATTTGAAGAAATATGTAATAAATATGGATTAGATAGTAAAAAATTAATAAAAAATAATGAAAATGTATTGGAAAAAGCAGATTATAATAGCATTTGTTATGTATTGGACTTTTTAAGAGATACTTTGAAAGTAACTCCAAATAATATAGAAAAATGTCCAAGTATATTATATTTAAAAATTGAAGCAATAAAAGAAAACTGGAAATTTCTAAATGAAAAGAAAATAAATACAAGAGATGTAGAAACATGTTTACATATTTTAAGTACAGACCCAGAACAATTAAAGAAAACATATGAATATGTATCAGCTGAAAATAGATATGGAAAAAAGTACATAGAACAAATAACTACAATTTTAAGAGTATCAGTAGAAAGAATACAAGAGATAGAAGAAAAATGTCCAGAATTAACAAGAGAAAACATATTGAGTGCGGCAATTTCCAGAAAAGGTGTTGATGAAATAAAAGAAATAGTAAGAGTATGTCAGAAAAATGAAGTAAAAGTAACAGATGGTGTGTTTAGAAGAAGTGCAACTGAAATAAGAGAAATCATTCGAATATGTCAAGAAAATGGAATAGAAATAATAGGAAGTGTATTTAGAAGAACTGCAACAGAAGTAGAAGAAATAGTAGAAATATGTAAAAAAAATGGGATAAAAATAACAGGAAGTATATTTTTAAGAAGAACTTCTGAAATAAAAGAAATAGTGAAAGTATGTAAGGATAATGGAATAGAAGTAATAGGAAGTGTATTTTATAAGACCGCAGATGAAATAAAAGAAATAGTGAAGGTATGTCAAGAAAATGAAATAGAAATAACAGGAAGCGTGTTTTTAAGAACAGCAGAAGAAATAAAAGAAATAGTAGAAATATGTCAAAAAAATGGAATAAAAGTAATAGGGACAGTATTTTATAAAACAGCAGATGAAATAAAAAAAATAATAGAAGTATGCCAAGAAAATGAAATAGAAGTAACAAGAAGTGTATTTTATAGAACAGCAGAAGAAGTAAAAGAAATAGTGGAAATATGTCAAGAAAATGAAATAGAAGTAACAGGAACAGTATTTTTAAAAAGGGCTTTTGAAATAAAAGAAATAGTTAAAGTTTGCAAGGACAATGAAATAGAAATAACAGGAAGCGTATTTAGAAGAACTGCAACTGGTATAAAAGAAATAGTGAAAGTATGCAAAGAAAATGGAATAGAAGTAACGGGAAGTGTATTTACTAAAAATTCAAAACAATTAAAAGAAAATATTGAATATATAAAACAAAATTATGGAGAAGAATATTTAACAAATTTAATAGTATCTAAAAATTTAAAACATCTTCAAAAAACATTACCATATTTACAAAGTATAGGAGTATTAGAAACAATAAAAACAAGTGCTTCAATTTTATCCTTAACATTAGAAGAAATAAAAGAAAGACAAGTATTTATAGAAAGTATAGGTGAACCAATAGTAAAAGGAAATAAATTTAATCCTATATTTGGAATGATCCAAAAAAGATATCAAAAAAAGGTAAAAGAATATGAAGAAAAGAAAAAGTTAATAGGAGAAATAAAAGTAGCAATACAAGAAGGACAAGAACTAGATGAACAAATAAATAGTAAAGAACAATCACAAAAGTAAAGAAAGGAGTTCATATAATATTTGTATATTATATGAAAAAAATAATGAATAGTAAATTACCAGCCAAACAAAGAAATGGAATTTTTTATAAGATTTTTCAAAAAATAAAGCAAATTTTTAGAAAAAACAAATATAAAGCAGAAAAAATAGAAAGTAATGAAATTATATTTAATTCTAATAATCAATTTAAAAATAATATGAAAATAGATATTGAAAAAATAGAATTTAATAATGAATATCAAAAGCAACAATTTATGGAACAATTGAAGAATAATCAAGAATTATTAGAAAAATTTTCAAATGATAGATTAAAAGTTATATTACAATATTACTTAGATGAAAATAACAAGAAAAGAGAAAGACTAAAAAAGATAAGTAATTAATTACGAAAGAGAGGATAAATAAAATGAGATTAAATATAGATTTTGAAAGAATGAAAGAAATATATGGAGATGAAATAGAAGAAATAATAAATGAAAATATAGATATTATCGAAAAAAACATACGATTTTTAAATGATTTAAAATTTGAAGATGCAGAAGGAATATTTGAAATGTATCCAGATTTATTTATGAATTTTCCAAAAAAATTTGAAGAAAAAATATTAAAACTTAAAGATCAACTTGGAGAAAATTATGTTGAAATAATAGAAAATGATACAAGTGTAGTAGAAAACATTATTTAGAAGGGAATAAATATGGTAAATAGAAAACAATTTGAAGAAATATGTAATAAATATGGATTAGATAGTAAAAAATTAATAAAAAATAATGAAAATGTATTGGAAAAAGCAGATTATAATAGCATTTGTTATGTATTGGACTTTTTAAGAGATACTTTGAAAGTAACTCCAAATAATATAGAAAAATGTCCAAGTATATTATATTTAAAAATTGAAGCAATAAAAGAAAACTGGAAATTTCTAAATGAAAAGAAAATAAATACAAGAGATGTAGAAACGTGTTTACATATTTTAAGTACAGAATCAGAGCAATTGAAGAAAACATATGAATATGTATCAGATGAAAATAGATATGGAAAAAAATACATAGAACAAACAACTTCAATCTTAAGAGTACCAGTAGAAAGAATACAAGAGATAGAAGAAAGATGTCCAGAATTAACAAAAGAAAATATATTAAGTGCAGCAATTTCTAGAAAAGATGTTGATGAAATAAAGAAAATAGAACAGGTATGTAAGGATAATGAAATAGAAGTAACAGGAAGTGTATTTTATAGAATAGCAGCCGAAATAAAAGAAATAGTGGAAGTGTGCAAAGAAAACGGAATAGAAGTAACAGGAAGTGTTTTTAGGAGAACAGCAGCCGAAATAAAAGAAATAGTGGAAGTATGTAAAGAAAACAGAATAGAAGCAACAGGAGCGATATTCCTAAAAACAGCAGCCGAAATAAAAGAAATAGTGGAAGTATGCAAAGAAAACGGAATAGAAGTAACAGGAAGTGTATTTTATAGAACAGCAGCCGAAATAAAAGAAATAGTGGAAGTGTGCAAAGAAAACGGAATAGAAGTAACAGGAAGTGTATTTTCTAGAAAATCAGCCGAAATAAAAGAAATAGTGGAAATGTGCAAAGAAAACGGAATAGAAGTAACAGGAAATGTATTTAAGAGAACAGCAGCCGAAATAAAAGAAATAGTGGAAGTGTGCAAAGAAAACGGAATAGAAGCAACAGGAAATGTGTTTAGGAGAACAGCAGCCGAAATAAAAGAAATAGTAGAAGTATGTAAAGAAAACAAAATAGAAATAACAGGAAGTGTGTTTATAAGAACAGCAGCAGAAATAAAAGAAATAGTAGAAGTATGTAAAGAAAACAGAATAGAAGCAACAGGAGCGATATTCCTAAAAACAGCAGCAGAAATAAAAGAAATAGTAGAAGTATGTAAAGAAAACGGAATAGAAATAACAGGAAGTGTATTTAATAGAACAGCAGCCGAAATAAAAGAAATAGTGGAAGTATGTAAAGAAAACGGAATAGAAGTAACAGGAAGTGTATTTTATAGAACAGTAGCCGAAATAAAAGAAATAGTGGAAGTGTGCAAAAAAAACGGAATGGAAGCAACAGGAAATGTGTTTAGGAGAACAGCAGCCGAAATAAAAGAAATAGTAGAAGTATGTAAAGAAAACGGAATAGAAGTAACAGGAAGTGTGTTTAAGAGAACAGCAGCCGAAATAAAAGAAATAGTAGAAGTATGTAAAGAAAACAGAATAGAAGCAACAGGAAGTGTATTTAATAGAACAGCAGCCGAAATAAAAGAAATAGTAGAAGTATGTAAAGAAAACAGAATAGAAGCAACAGGAAGTGTATTTAATAGAACAGCAGCCGAAATAAAAGAAATAGTAGAAGTATGTAAAGAAAACAAAATAGAAATAACAGGAAGTGTGTTTATAAGAACAGCAGCCGAAATAAAAGAAATAGTAGAAGTATGTAAAGAAAATGGAATAGAAGCAACAGGAAGTGTATTTTTAAAAACAGCAACTGAAATAAAAGGAATAGTTGAAGTATGTAAAGAAAACAGAATAGAAATAACAGGGAGTATATTTTTAAAAAATTCAAAACAATTAAAAGAAAATATTGAATATATAAAACAGAATTACGGAGAAGAATATTTAACACCTTTAATAGTATCTAAAAATTTAAAACATCTTCAAAAAACATTACCATATTTACAAAGTATAGGAGTATTAGAAACAATCAAAACAAGTGCATCAATTTTACTTTTAACATTGGAAGAAATAAAAGAAAGACAAGCATTTATAGAAAGTATAGGTGAACCAATAGTAAAAGGAGATAAATTTAATTCTATATTTGGATTATCAAGAAAAAATTATCAAAAAAAGGTAAAAGAATATGAAGAAAAGAAAAAATTAATAGGAGAAATAAAAGGAGCAATACAAGAAGGGCAAGAACTAGATAAACAAATAAATAAGCAAAAACAAGAACAAAAATAAAAGAAGGAGAATTAAACAATGGGGTTAAGATTAATATATGGAAGAGCTGGAACAGGAAAAAGCGAAAAATGTTATAAAGAAATATCAGAAAAAATAAAACAAAACAATAAAATATTAATAATAACACCAGAACAATTTTCATTCACAGCAGAAAAAAAGCTAATGGAAGCAATAGAAACAGAATCAGTATTTAATGCGGAAGTTGTAACATTTAGTAGAATGGCATATAGAGTAATACAAGAAATAGGTGGAAGAACAGAAACAAATTTAAGCAAATGTGGAAAAGCAATGTTAATATATTCTATACTAAACAACTGTAAAAAAGACTTAAAATTTCTTGGAAAAACAGACGAAAATGTTGATATGGCAGGAACGGCAATAACAGAATTCAAAAAACACGGAATAAGTGTAGAACAATTAAAACAAGAAAAAGAAAAACAAAGTGACATATATTTAAAAAATAAATTAAATGATATAAACATGATATATGAAAAATTCCAAGAACAAATTGCTGGAAAATATATAGATGAAACAGACTTGTTAACAATACTTGCACAAAATGTGGATAAAGTACCTGATTTTAAAGATAATTTGATATATATAGATGAATTCGCAGGATTTACAAGTCAAGAATATGATATCATTCAAAAACTTGTAAAGATTGCAAAACAAGTAACAATAACAATATGTACAGACACAATACATGAAATAAAAAATGCAGATACAGACATATTTTATTCAAATCAAATAACAATAAATAAATTATTACAAATAGCATCAGAAAATGATATTAAAATAGAAGAAGTAGAATTAGAGCAAACATATAGATTTAAAACACCAGAATTAAAACATTTAGAGAAAAATTTATATAATTCAAAAACAAACTATTTTGAACAAATACCACAAAATATAAAAATATTTCTTGCAAAAAATCAATATTCAGAAATAGAAGAAGTGACCAAAGAAATATATAAATTAGTAAGAGATGAAAACTACAGATATAGGGATATAGCAGTAATTACGAAAAATATAGACACATATTCAAGTTTAGCAAGAGCAATATTTGCACAATATAATATACCAATATTTATAGATGAAAATAGAGACTTGAGTCAAAACATTTTAGTACAATATGTACTCTCAATATTAGAAATATTTACAAAAAATTGGACAGAAGAAGCAGTACTAAATTATATAAAAATAGGATTTTCAGAAATAGATGAAGATGATTTATTTAGATTAGAAAAATATTGTTTAAAATGGGGAATTAAGCAAAACAAGTGGAAAAAAGAATTTACATATGGTAATTATGATGAAAAAGATAAAGAAGAAATAGCAAGATTAGAAGAAATAAGAAAACAAATAATAGAACCATTAATAAGCTTAAAAAATAAATTAGACGAAAATAAAACAGCAGAAGGAATATCAAGGATAATATATAATTTTCTAATAGAGCAAGATATAGCAGAAAAAATAAAACAAAAACAAGAAAAATTAGAAGAGCAAGGATTAATAGATTTATCAAATGAATATCAAAGCAGTATACAAACAATTATAGATATATTAGATGAGATTGTATTAGTTTTTAAAGATGACAAAATAACATTAGACAAATATGCTCAAATTTTAAAAGTAGGATTTAAAAATAGTAGTTTAACAAAAATACCAGGAACACAAGACCAAGTGATGATGGGAGATATAGACAGATCAAGAAGTCATAAAGTAAAGGCAATATTTATAATAGGATTAAATGATGGAGTATTTCCAAGTGTAAGAAAAGATGAAGGATTTTTGAATGATGCTGATAGAGAGATTTTAAAACAAGATGGAATAGAACTTGCTAAAGGAACAATAGACAAATTATATGAAGATAATTTCAATATATATAAAGCATTTACAACAGCAGAAGAAAGATTGTATTTATCATATCCATCATCAGATATGCAGGGAAAAGCATTAAGACCATCAATGTTAATAAATAAAATCAAAAAAATCTATAAAAATATAGAAGAACAAAGTGATGTAATAGAAGAAAAATCAGAAATATTAAATCAAAATACAACATTTGAACAATTAATAAAAAATATTAATAAATTAAAAGAAACAGAAATTGAAAAAATGTGGTATTATGTATATGACTATTATAAAAAAGACGAAAATTGGAACAATAAATTACAACAAAGCTTAAAAGGATTAGACTATTCAAATTTACCAGAAAAAATAAAACAAGAAAATATAGATAAACTATATGGAAATAAATTAACAACAAGTATATCAAAACTAGAACAATATAGAAGATGTCCATTCTCATATTTTTTACAATATGGACTAAAAATAAAACCACAAGAAGAATTAAAAGTACAAAGTTTTGACACAGGAACATTTATGCATGAGACAATTGATGAATTTTTTTCAATTGTAAAAGAAAATGGATATCAATTATCAGAATTAACAGAAGAACAAATATCAGAAATAATAGACAAAATAATTGATGAAAAACTTTTACAAAATAAAAATTATATATTTACATCAACAGCAAAATATAGAGCATTAGTTGTAAGATTAAAAAGATTAGTAAAAAAAGCACTAAAATATATAGTAGAAACATTAACATTAAGTGAATTTAATGTATTAGGAACAGAAATAGAATTCGATGAAAAAGGAAAATATAAGCCAATTAGAATAACATTAGATAATGGAAAAAATGTTGAAATAATAGGAAAAATAGACAGAATAGATACAGCACAAAATGAAGATGGAAAATACTTAAGAATAATTGACTATAAATCATCAATAAAAAACATAGACTTAAATGAAGTATATGCAGGATTACAGATACAATTATTAACATATTTAGATGCAGCATGTAAAGAAGAAGATTTATTACCAGCAGGAATTTTATATTTCAATTTAATAGAGCAAATGGTAAAAGCAGAAAAAAATATCGGAATTGAAAAAATAGAAGAACAAATAAGAAAAGGCTTTAAAATGAAAGGTTTAATATTAGCAGATGTAAAGGTAGTAAAATTACATGATAAAAATCTAGATAGTGGATATTCAAATTTAGTTCCAGCATATATTTCCAAAAAAACTGGAGATATAAGTGAAGGAAATTCTAGTTGTGTAAGTAAAGAAGAATTTAAAGATTTACAAGACTATATGTATAAAGTAATAAAACAAATTTCAAATGAAATTTTAAGCGGAAAAATAGATTTAAAACCATTTTATAAAAATAAAAAAACACCATGTAGTTATTGTGATTATAGGAGTATATGTAATTTCAATAATGGAGCTTGTCAAAATAAATATAATTTCATTGATGAAAAGAGTAAAAAAGAGATATTAGAAAAAATAAAACAAGAAAAGTCTAATTAGCTTAGAATAAGAAAAGGCTTGGCTTATAAGGCATAAAAAAGAAATGACAGAAACAAAAAAATTATAGTTAAGTTTCAGGAAAGGAATACCAAAATAATGAAAGACTTATCTAATGAAAATGTAATTCATATTGTTAAAGATGGAGTACAATATTTACAATTTAGAAGATTATTAGAATATAGTGATATTTTAGTACATGCCTATAGTTTAGGAATAGATAAAAACTTTAGGACGGCAAGAGCAAAAAATGCAGAACCAATAACTAAAGAAGAATTTAAAGAAGCAAATAAAGACTATGCGGATTTATGTAATGCTATAGAAGTGAACTATATAGATGCAGTAAAACCAAATCAAGCACATACTAAAAATGTAAAAAAAGTAGATGAACATGTAAACATTAACAAACCAGACTTTAACTTAAAAGAATATGATTTAACAGATGGTTTAATAACAAATAAATCTAATATTTTATTAGCAACAACGAATGCAGATTGTATATTATTAATGTTTTTTGACCCAGTAAAAAAAGCAATAGCAAATGTACATTCAGGATGGAAAGGAACACTTCAAAGAATTTCTGTAGAAACAGTAGAAAAAATGCGAAAAGAATATGGGAGCAATTCAAAAGATATTATTTGTTGTATATGTCCAAGTATAAGAAAATGTCATTTTGAAGTTGAAAAAGATGTACAAACTTTATTTGAAAATGAGTTTAAAGATTTAAAATTAGATGAAATTATAGAAAGAAAATCAGAAAATAAATGGCTGATAGATACAGTAAAAATAAATGAAGAAATTTTGCAAAAAGCAGGACTAAAAAAAGAAAATATTATAGATTGTGGAATTTGTAGTGTTTGTAATTCAGATTTAATACATTCATATAGAGTAGAAAAAGAAAAATATGGACTATCAACTGCAATAATTGGATTAAAATAGTAGAAAAGGAAATGTTGTAAAATGGAAGAATTTAAAGTTGTAATGCAAATATTATATAAAGAAAACAAATATTTAATTTTATTAAATACAAGACATCAAAAATATTTTTTAAAAATATTAGATGATGAAAAACTTATGTATCCAACAATGCAAGAATTTACAGAATTATATAATATTTTTGAAAAAAATGAAATAAGAAATAAATGTTATCATAAAGATTTTCAACAAGCTGAAAATAATTCAAAATTTAACCATAAAAAGTTAAAATTTGAACCAAAAATTATTTTTGGAAAGACTCTTGTTTCATTAGTAACAGCAATATCAATTTTGGGATGTGGACAAGCAGTAAAAGCAGAAGGAAAAAGTCAAGAAATAGTTACAGTAGATCAAATACAAAGTCAAATTGAACTTAATGAAAAAGATATAGAAATTAATCAGGAAAATAGTACTGATGAAGTAGTAACTATACAAAAATTAGCTCCGAATGAATATAAATTATTAACAGGAAATTGTGGAAGTGATTTGTATTTTGATTCAGTAGAAGAATTTAGTAAGCAATTAGGAAAAAATAAACCAACATATGCTGAAATAGAAAAAAAGATACAAAAAAATAGTAGTATTCCAGATAAATATAAAACAGTTTTTATAGAAGGACTAGAGAATTTAAAAGTAACAATGCCTGATTTAAACTTATCAGTATTAGATGAACATTTGAAACGAGGATTAAAAGTTGTAGAAAAAACAGGTAAAGAAATTAGTGAACAAGAAGGCCCAAATTCTATAGCCTCATTTGATAAAGCAAATAGTATAATTTTTATAAATCCAGAGAATGTTAATGAAGAAACATTATTACATGAGTTAGCACATGCAATTACTGGAATTATAATGCAAAAAGATGGAAAAAAAATATATATGGGAACAGAAGCTATAATTTATTTTAAAGACACTGGAAATTTGCAAGTATATGGAACTGGATTTGCAGAAGCAATAGCTGATATTATTTCGAAAAATGCATTAGGAGATAAAGGAATTGAAAAAGGAAGTTATCAAGCAATAAGTGAGCAATTAGAAGTAATGTTAAATGTAACACATGATAGTCCGACAGATCTTGTTAACAAAGGAACATCAAGATTTATTCAAAAAGCGAAGAAAATAGGAATTGATACTATTTATGATAATATATCAAGCTGTGATATGTTATGTACAGCATTACAAGAAGGAATAAGTATTCAAACAGAATTAAGTGTAAAACAAAATTTATATAATTTTTTAATAAAATATGCTATGAAACAATTAGAACAAGGAATAAGTAAAGAGAGAATAATCAAGAACATAGATAATGCAATATTTAATACAACATATTCTAATGTTGTTGTATTTGAAGGTGGAAAAGCAATAGAAAGTTTTGAAATGATAGACTTAAGAAATGAAATAGTAGAAGAAATTCAAAATAAAAATGTAAAGATAAAAGAAGAAAGAGATTAGGAGAATGAAATTGATAGTTCCAGAGAAATTAAAAAAAGGTGACTTAATAGGAGTTGTAGCTCCAGCAAGTCCGATAATTGGAGATAATATTGAAGAAATTCAAAATGCGAAAAAAATAATTGAAAATTTAGGATATAAAGTAAAATTTTCTGAAAATTTATTTTCTAATTCGCAAAATTATAGTGCTAGTGCAAAAGAAAAAGCAAAAGATATAAATGAAATGTTTAAAAATTCGAATATAAAAATGATATGGTGTGCAAAAGGTGGAGAAAATAGTAATTCTACATTTGAATATCTTGATTTTGATATGATAAAGCAAAATCCAAAAATAATTTGTGGATATAGTGATATAACATCATTAACAAATATAATAACTCAAAAAACAGGATTAATTACATATAGTAGTACAAATTTTAAGACAGTAGCAACAGATGAGACAGATTATAGTTTAAAACAAGTTTTGAAAAGATTTGTAGATGGAGATTTGCAATTAGGGGAAGAAGCAGATTATAGAATAATTCAAAAAGGAAATGTTGAAGGACAACTTATTGGTGGAAATTTAAGTTTAACAAAAGCACTAGTAGCTGGAAAGTATAATATAGATTTCACAGATAAAATATTATTTCTAGAAGAATTGGGACTTGAAACATGTCCAGCACTTGCAAATAATTACTTATATTATATGAAACAAAATGATATATTTAAAAAAATAAGAGGAATATGGTTAGGAAATTATACACATGAAAGCAAAATTACATTAGAACGAATTTTGCTAGATGTTATAGGCAACGAATTTGATGGTCCAATAATAAAATCAGATAATTTTGGACATATTGAGAAAAAAATAGTAATTCCAATAGGAACAAATGCAAAAATAGATACATCTAAGAAATTACCAATTGAATTATTAGAAAAATGTGTAAAATAAACAAAAAACACTTGATTTTTTCAAAAAATGTGTTATAATAATGAGCGTAAAAAACACATAAAGAGTAGTTTAGTAGGAAGTGCCTATGAAAATAGGTCCGAATAGATGAAGATACTTTATGGAAGTTATAACAAAAAGGGAGGAATTAGAAATGGCAGTAGTTGCAATGAAACAATTACTAGAAGCAGGTGTTCACTTTGGACATCAAACAAGAAGATGGGATCCAAGAATGGCAGAATACATATTCCAAGCTAGAAATGGTATTCATATCATCGACTTACAAAAAGCTTCAAAGAAAATTGATGAAGCATATGAATTCATCAAAGAACAAGTAGAAGAAGGAAAAACAGTCCTATTTGTAGGAACAAAAAAACAAGCTCAAGATTGCATGAAAGATGCAGCAATAAAGAGTGGAATGTACTATGTAAATCAAAGATGGTTAGGTGGAATGTTAACAAACTTTGATACAATCCAAAAAAGAATTCAAAGATTAAAAGATCTTGAAAAAATGGAAGAAGATGGTACATTTGATGTATTACCTAAAAAAGAAGTAATTCTATTAAAGAAAGAAATGGAAAAACTAGAAAAAAATCTTGGTGGAATCAAAGAAATGGATAAATTACCAGGAGTTATCTTCTTAGTAGATCCTAAAAAAGAAAGAATAGCAATATTAGAAGCTAAAAAATTAAATATACCAGTAGTTGGAATTGTAGATACAAACTGCAATCCACAAGACTTAGACTATCCAATTCCAGGAAATGATGATGCAATAAGATCTGTAAGCTTAATAGCAGATGTTATGGCAAATGCAATCATTGAAGGAAAACAAGGTGAAAGCTTTGAAACAACAGAAGAACAAAATGTTGAAGAAGAAGCTACATCAATGGAACAAGTTGCAAGTGAAGCTGACGAAAAAGCTGAATAATAATTAAGAATAAAAGAGTGGGGCTCTACTGCTCTACTCTATTTTAATAATTATGTATATAATAATTGGAATAAACAATTATTAAAATTTAAAAGGAGGAATAAATAATGGTTACAGCTGCATTAGTTAAAGAATTAAGAGAAAAAACAGGAGCAGGAATGATGGACTGCAAAAAAGTTTTAACAGAAACAGATGGAGATTTAGAAAAAGCTGCAGAACTTTTACGTGAAAAAGGAATCACAAAGGCTGCAAAAAAATCAGGAAGAGTTGCTGCTGAAGGTATGGTAGAAGCATATATTTCAGAAGATGAAAAAGTAGGAGCAATAGTTGAAGTTAACTCTGAAACAGACTTTGTTGCCAAAAATGAAGAATTCAGAACATTTGTAATGGATGTTGCAAAACAAATAGTAAAAAATAATCCAGAATCAGTAGAAGCATTATTAGCAGAACCAGCAATGTTTGAAGAAGGAAAAACAGTTAATGAAGCATTAATTGGAAAAATTGCAACAATTGGAGAGAATATCTCAATAAGAAGATTTGCAAGATTTGAAACAACAGATGGATTAATTGAAAAATATATTCATGGTGATGGAAAAATTGCAGTATTAGTAAATATGACATCTGGAACTAAAGAATTAGCAAAAGATGTATGTATGCAAATAGCTGCAGCAAGACCTGAATTTATTGATAGAGATCAAGTACCTGCTGAAAGAGTAGAAAAAGAAAAAGAAATTTTAAAAATTCAAACAATGAATGAAGGAAAACCAGAAGCAATTGCTGAAAAAATAGTTTTAGGAAGAATTAACAAATTCTATCAAGAAATTTGTTTAGTAGATCAAGAATTCGTTAAAGATCCAAGCAAAAAAGTTTCTGATATATTAAAAGATTCAAAAGTTCTTGAATTTGCAAGATTTGAAACAGGTGAAGGTATCGAAAAGAAAGAAGAAAACTTTGCTGAAGAAGTTATGAAACAATTAAAATAATGATTAATGAGAATTAGAAATTTTCTAATTCTCATTTTGCTATTATAAAGATATAAATCAATGATTGCAAAATTATGTAAAATGTAGTATAATGTGATTATCTGCTATATAAACTTGTTCATGTATACGGAGGTTAGTATGATAAGAACAACAAATAGTATTCAGAAGGCTAATCTTATCACTCATGGAGGTGTATTCCACGCTGATGATGTGATGGCTACAGTTATTCTGGAAAAAGTTTTTGGAGATGTAACTGTATGTCGGGTTCTCGAAGTACCAGAAAAGTTAAATTCTAACGTTATTGTTTACGACATTGGCGGTGGAAAATGGGATCATCATCAAAAAGGAGGAAACGGTGTCAGAAAAAATGGAAGTAAGGTTGGAGTACCATATGCAGCAGCAGGTCTTATTTGGAGAGATTTTGGATATGAAGCAATAAAGAAATATTTTCCTAATACTAATCTGTATGAGGTATGGAATTCTGTTGATAAAATGTTAATTCAAGGCATTGATGCAACAGATAATGGCGTTAACAACACTAGTTCCCAGGAAGTTGCGGCAATGTCAATTTGCCAAATGATTTCGAATTATAATCCTACGTGGGATGATGAAACAGATTATGATGAAGCTTTTTTAAATGCTTGTAACATAGCAAGAGAAATTCTTTGGAACATTGTTAAGAAGTCTGTTTCAACGTGTAAAGCCAAGAAGTTTGTTAAAGAAGCAATTGAACAATCTTCTGATCACATTATGGTTTTACAGCATTTTGTTCCATGGCAAAGGTATTTGTACCTGTCGACTAATCCAAAAGCAATGGATATCTGGTTTGTGATTTATCCTTCTCTTAGAGGGGGATACAATTGGCAGACTGTTACGACAGATTTGAAAAAACGCATTCCTATGAAGCCAGTTCCTGAAGAATGGTGTGGTTTAAAAGGAAAAGAATTGCAAAAGATTACTGGAGTAAATACTGCAATTTTTTGTCATGATGGTGGATTTGTCGGAAGTGCTAAAACAATCCAAGATGCTATAAAAATGGCTCAACTAGCAATAGCCTCTTAAATGAACAGAGTAAAAAGGTTTCAATAAGCCTTTTTACTCTATTTTTGTTTTAGAAAAGAGCTCCCCCTATGATTTATATATAGTGGGGAGCTCTTTTGGACAAAAAAATAAACAGTAAATTGAATTTACTGTTTAAATATGGTCGAGGCGACAGGGATCGAACCTGCGACCTCATGGTCCCAAACCACGCGCGCTACCAACTGCGCTACGCCTCGATTTCCAAATGCTTATATATAATAACATACATTTTATAAAATTTCAATACTTTTAATAAAAAAATATGAAAATTTTTATTGGCATAGGTTGATATTAATAAAATCTTATTATTAACAATAAAACTTTCTTTTTGTAAAATTATATGTTATAATCCTGTATGTAGGAGGAGTCAAATGAAATTAATATCATGGAATGTTAACGGAATAAGGGCATGTTTAAATAAAGGCTTTTCGGATTTTTTTAAAGAAGTAAATGCAGATATATTTTGTTTACAAGAAACAAAATGTCAGCCAGAACAAATTAATCTAGAATTTGAAGGATATACAAGTTATTGGAATAGTGCAGAAAGAAAAGGATATTCAGGAACAGCAATATTTACTAAAAAACAACCAGTAAATGTAACATATGGAATTGGAATAGAAGAACATGATAAAGAAGGAAGAATAATAACACTAGAATTCGAAAATTTTTATTTAGTAACTAATTATACGCCTAATGCCAAAAGAGAGCTAGAAAGACTAGATTATAGAATGGTATGGGAAGATGAAATTAGAAAATATTTATTAGAATTAAATAAAAAGAAACCAGTAATTATGTGTGGAGACTTAAATGTAGCACATGAAGAAATAGATTTAAAAAATCCAAAAACTAATAAAGGAAATGCAGGATTTACAAATGAAGAAAGAGAAAAAATGACGGAACTACTAAATGCAGGTTTTATAGATTCATATAGATATTTATATCCAGAAAAAATTGAATATAGTTGGTGGTCATATATGGGACATGCAAGAGAAAAAAATGTAGGGTGGAGAATTGATTATTTTATTGTATCAAATGATTTTAGAGAAAATATAAAAGATGCAACAATATATACAGAAATATTAGGAAGTGATCATTGTCCAGTTGGATTAGAAATTAAATAGTTGGAGGAAGAAATATGAATGAAGTAAAAAAGAATTTTTCTAAATGGATGTACTGGTTTTTATTAGCAGTTGCAATAATTTTAGTTTATAAGTTTCTTGATAATTTTACTGCAATAGGAAATGCAATAGGAAAATTTGTAGGAATAATATCACCATTCTTAGCAGGAACATTGATGGCATATTTGTTATATATACCAGCATCAAGAATTGAAAAAAAATTATTAAAATCGAAAAAAAAGTTTTTTAAGAAAAGAGCAAGAGGATTAAGTGTTTTTATAACATTTACATTTACAATATTATTAATAATATTACTTGTAAATGTTATATTACCTGTAGTAACGGAGAGTATTGTTGAACTAGTAAATAATTTTCAAAATTATTGGAATACAACAATAAGTAAATTGAATGAATTACCAGAAGATTCATTTTTTAAAAGTGAAAAGGTAATAGAAACAATAAAAGAAATAGGAGATAATATTAAAAATATAGATTTAAAAAAATATATTAATCCTGAAAAAATTACAGAATATGTAAAAGGTGCTTTAGGTGTTGCTAGTGGAATCTTTGATGTATTTGTAACGATAATAGTATCTGTTTATATATTATTACAAAGGACTCAAATTGTTGAATTTTTTAAAAATTTAGCAATGGCAATATTTGGAGAAAAAACTTGTAAAAAAATAAGTGAATATGTACATAATTCAAATTATATATTTTTTAAATTTATAAGTGGACAATTAATAGATGCAGTTGTAGTTGGAATTTTAGTTACAGTGGCAATGAGTATAATTGGAGTTAAATATTCTATATTATTAGGATTTATAATAGGATTATTTAATATAATTCCATATTTTGGAGCAATAGTTGCTGTTGGATTAAGCATATTAATAACAGTAATTACAGGAGGATTATCAAAGGCATTTTGGATGGCATTAATTGTTATAATATTACAACAAATTGATTCAAATATTATCAATCCAAAAATAATTGGTGATTCATTAGAAATAAGTCCATTATTAGTAATTATAGCAGTAACAGTAGGTGGAGCTTATTTTGGAGTCTTAGGAATGTTTTTAGCAGTTCCTGTAGCAGCAGTATTTAAGATTATTATAAATGATTGGATAGAAGCAAAAAAAGAAAAAAGTTCAGATTAACCTGAACTTTTTTTATATACTAGGAAAGTTCTTTGAACTTCCTAGTATATAAAAGCTACAATCGTTAGCCCTTTGAGATTTTCTCCTTTTAGTCGAAAACTCAAATCGGGCGAGAACAAAGGGCGACTACGTCGCTTTGTTCTAAAATCATAATTGTTAACTAATTAAGAGTTTTTTTATTTTAGCAAAAAAAAGTAAATGCTAAATTATATTTACATATACAAAAAGATATACAAAAATAAAGAAATAAGATTTTATTTATTAGAATACACTTTTCGTAAAAAAAATAAAACAAATCAAATAAATTATGGTAAATTGTATATGTACAAAAGAAAAGAGCAAACATAAAAAGGAGAAGAGTATGATAGATAAATTTTGTGCATATTTAACTAAAAAGATTAGAAAAGAAATGCCTGAAGTAGATGACGAGAGAGCAGAAGTAATAATGTATGGATTACAAAATATAATAGGTGAGCTTCCAAAAGGTATAATAATTTTAATAATTGCATATATTCTTGGAATTTTTAAACTTACAGTAATATCAATTTTAATAATCGCACCATATAGATGTGTATCTGGAGGTGTACATATGAAAACACATATAGGTTGTATTATATATACATTATTATTATATAGTGGTTCTTCATTATTAGGAAAATATATTGTTTTAACAGGAAATGTAAAAATTATGTTAGCTATAGCTATATGGATATTTTGCATGATAATGATAAAACTATATGCACCAGCAGATACTGAAAATTTACCTATTTTAAGAAAAAAAGAAAGGAAGCAAAAACAAATTCTTTCATATATTATAATAACTAGTGAAATTTTAATTGCTATATTTATTAAAAATACAACAATATCAGGAATTATAATATTTGGAGATTTTATACAAACATTGACAATTACAAGAATTGCATATAGAGTTACGCACAATAAGTATGGGCATGAAATATATGCAGAAAGTTAAATGGTATGATGTAAAAGTGTTAGGCTAGCAACATTTTTATATTATAAAAAATCACTAAAAAGGGGGAATTTTCCATGATAAAATTTTTAGCAAAATTAGCTGAGAAATATGCAAAATCAACAAATACAGCTTGTGCTATATTATGGTGGGGACATCAACCAAAAATACCAGCATCATTAATAAAAAAGGACTAATAAAAAAAGATGTTATTTCTTAAACATTATAAATTCAATTCAAAAAATAAAAAGTGGGTTAATTATAACTCACTTTTTATTTAGTATCATATATTGTAAGTTCTTGAGAAAAGAACTTATCATTTTTTGATGTAAATAAATCAGAATTTTTTCTGTTTTTTACATATTTTCTAACTTCCCATAGTCCAATGCCAGAGTGATTTTCTTTTCCTGAGAATCCCTTTTTAAATATATCATCAATGTTTACATCTTTATTAGTGTAAGTATTTTCTATTTTTATAATAGCTCTGTGATTTTTTTCTTCTCTCCTAAAAGATACTCTAATAATTTTCTCGTCACATTTTTCTGCTTCTTCTATTGCATTATCTAATAAAATGCCAATAACTCTTGAAAATTTATAATTATTTACTTTTAAAGAAGTTAGATCAAGAAAAAATTCTAAATCAAATTTTATTCCTGCATTTGTTGCTTTAAAGTATTTATTATTTAAAAGACTGTAAATTCCTGGTTCATTTATTATTCTTGGATTTAAAATAGATAAATTATTAGTAAGTTTACAATCTTCTTTAACTTCATCAATATATTTTTTTAATCCATCAATATTATTTGTACAAATGTAACCATCTATTGCAGAAACAATGTTTTTGAAATCATGATTAAATCCTTTTACTTCATCATATAAAATAGTTAGAGATTTATTATATTCTTCAGCACTTTGAAGACTCTTTTTAGTTGTTTCAAGAGTTATTACACGAGAAAGAATAAATAAACTTAATAAAAAGATAGAAAAAATCAAACAAAAATTAAATATAGTAACAGCTACAGGTATTTTATCAATATAAAAAGCGGTCAATAGTAACTCAATAATTAAGCATAAAAATGCAAATCCAATATAGTGATAAATAGTAACAAAAGTTTGTTTATCTAATACATCTAATGGTTCAATTGAAAAATCAGTCTTTTTTACTTTTTTGATAATTTTATTTGTTCCAAATAATAAAAAGTAAAAAATAGCAAGATATAATATTCTGTAAATTGGTGTATTCATGTAAGTATCATTGTCTATGTTTAGTATCGCCATATAAGGCTTTTGGATAAGTAAATTTATTGAAGCTATTATAAATAAAGAAATTATAATAGTTAGAAAACTTTTCATTAATTTTACATTTAATAATAATTTTAATAAGAAGCAAACAAATATATAATATAAGATTGTATTAAATGGTGCAGGAATTAATATATACAATATTACTCCAATAATTGAAAAGAAAAATGTATATAATAAATTCTTTTTATGAGTTAAATTCATATTTAATAAGCTCATTAAAATAGTATATAAAAATGCTGATTCGATAAAACATGCAGGTATTAAAATAAAATGAATAATATTCTCATTTTGTGAAAACAAAATATTTGAAATCCAATTAAGAAACTGAGTCATAGCGAATCACCTCCAATAATGAATTTTTATATTTTGGACCAATATAGCAAGTTGAACCATTTTTTAAATAAATTATATTATCAGCATATGAAATATTTGAAATATTATCAATATTTACAATAAATGACTTATGGCATCTTATAAAGTTTTTTGGTAATGTTAATTTATTAAATGAATTATAAGAGACATAATCAGTTTGATAAGTATGATAAATAATTTTTACACCAGCTTTTTCGATAAAAAGAATATCTTTCAAATCAATAAAAGTATTTTTGTTATTAATTTTTAAAAATTTTGCGTCAGAATCATAAATATCATCAAACAATCTTTTTAAAGTAGAACTAATATTTTCAATATCAATACTTGATTTAAATATGTAATCAAATGTTTTGAATTTATATGCATTAACAATATATTCAAAATGACTAGTTACAAAGATAAGATAACAATTTTTATTTATTTTTCGTATTTTCTTTGCAATATCAAGACCATTTTCTTTACAACCTGAAAATTCAATGTCTAAAAATACAACATTAACATTATTCGATGATATATATTCAAGAAGTTTATCATAGTTAGTTGTCTTGAATACAATTTTTGCATCATAGTCATGATTAAGAAGCACTTTTTCTATTACAGAAGATAATTTTTCAATCATTCGAATATCGTCGTCACAAATAACAAAATTTAGCATTTATCCTCCTATATACATTCGATGGAATTTTCAATATTTCGACAAATCATAAATAAAAATATAAAATAAATTTTTTTAATTGTCAATACTCTATTTGCACATATTGAAAAGTCAAGAAACATATATATTTCAACAGACTAAATGATTTTTCTATACTGATTTTTGCAAAAATAAAATACAAAAAATGTAAAAAGTAATAAATTTTATTATAAATCATAAAATGTAAGAGATAAAATTTGAACAGGAGAAATAGGAAAGATGAGTAGAACGAAGATTTATGAAAAAATAGAATTAACTATAATTGCACTTTGTATTATATTTGTTATAAGTATAATATCTTATAATAAAGAAATTCCAATGTTAACAAGTGCTAATTATGAGAAAACTATTGGATGGGGAATAAAAAGAGAAAACAATCATTTACAACCAGATGTCGGGAGTAAAAATAAACAGATATTAGAAGAAAATAATGGAATTTGTATGGGAAGAGACGGTGAAAAGATTATATATTTAACATTTGATTCAGGTTATGAAGCAGGTTATATGGATAAAATTTTAACAACATTAAAAGAAAATAATGTAAAAGCTACATTTTTTATAACAGCACATTATTTGAATTCTGCAACAGAAGAAGTTGAAAAAATGGTAAATGATGGACACATAATAGGGAATCATACAGTAAATCACAAAAGTATGCCATCAATAAATAATGAAACAATAGAAAAAGAAATTATGCAATTACATCAATCAATGTATGAAAAATTTGGTTATGAAATGAAATATTTAAGACCCCCTAAAGGAGAATTTAATGAAAGAACATTACAAAAAACAAGTTCATTAGGATATAAAACAGTAATGTGGAGTTTTGCTTATTGTGATTGGGATGAAAAAAAGCAACCATCTCAGGAAGAAGCAATAAAAATAATTACAAAGAATTTCCACTCTGGAGAAATAATGTTATTACATTCAAATTCAAAAACTAATTCTGAAGTATTAGATAAAATAATAAAAGAAGCAAAAAATCAAGGATATGAATTTAAAAGTTTAGATGAATTTAAAAATTAAATATGGAATGATTTAATATATGAAAATACCCAAAAAATAAAAAAGAGTATGAGAGGAAAAAGTTCATGAAAAAAGGAAAAATTGGTAAAATTTTAGAAATGCCAGAAGAAGTATGTTCAAATATTCCTAAAATTACAATTACAGGATTTAATGAATTAATATTAGAAAACTATAAAGGAATTTTAGAATATGAAGAATTTTTTGCTAGTATAAGTACATATATAGGAATTGTAAATATAAATGGATTCAATTTAAACTTAGAAAAAATGACAAATGACGATATTAAAATTACTGGAAAAATTGAGAGTATAGATATAGAAAGGACTGAGGAATAGAATATGTTTATTAAGATATTGCTAAAATATATATTAGGTTATGTAAGAATAACAGTAGAAGGATATTATATTGAAAGATTTATAAATATATGTACAACTAGCAAAATCTTAATATGGAATTTGAAAAGAGAAAAAGGAGTAAGATTATATCTTAATATAGGAATAAAAGACTTTTTTGAAGCAGTAAAAATTGCGAAAAAATTAAAATGCAAAGTCAAGATAACTCAAAAAAGAGGAATACCATTTTTAGTACATAAATATAAAAAAAGAAAAATATTTGTTATTACATTATTAGTTGTTACAATTTTGATAGGAATAAGCACAAAATATGTTTGGAATATAAATATACAAATAGATTCAAATATGGAAATGATTGGAATTGAAGAAGATGTAAAAGAAGCGGGATTAAATGTGGGAATGAAAAAAGAAAAAATTAATGTTCAAGAAATAGCAAATAAAATAAGATTAAAAAGAAATGACATCTCATGGATAGGGATTGAACTAAAAGGAACAAATGCAATAGTGAGGGTAGTAAAAGCTAAAGAAGCACCAGAAATAGTTGATGAAAAAGAATATTCAAATATAATAGCAAAAAAATCTGGAGTCATTACAAAAATAATAGCTCAAAATGGAACGGCAATGGTAAATATTGGAGATGAAGTAGAAGAAAATCAAATATTAATTGCAGGACAAATGGAAGGAAAATATACAGGAATAAGAAATGTACATAGTTTGGGTGAAGTAGAAGCTATAGTTAAATATAGTAAAACAGAAAAAATACCTCTAAAAACAATAGAAAAAGTCACAACAGGGAAAAAAGAAACGAAATATAAATTAAAAATAAGTAATTTTCGAATAAATTTTTATAAAACACTTTCCAAATTTGAAATTTATGATACAATAGAAACAGAAAAAAAGTTTAAAATATTTTCAAACTTATATTTACCTATTTCAATAACAAAAATTACAAATCAAGAACAAGAAAAAATAGAAAAAAGTTACACAAAAGAAGATGCAATACAAATAGGAACAACAAAGTTAGAGAAGATAATAGAGGATGAAATAGGAACAAACAAAAATATAATAGATAAAAAAGTAGATGTAATAGAAATCGATAATTATATAGAGGTAAATGTAACATATGAAATAATTGAAAATATAGGAATACAGGAAAAGATAGAATAAAACTAATCGTACAGAAGACATTAAAATGGAAATACCTGTTTACCAAAACTTAGAATTACAATATTCTGAAAAGAAAGGTATGATAAACTATGGAAGAAAGAAGTTTAAGAGTAGTAGCAACAGACAAAACATTTTTTAATAAATTAACAAACACATTGACAAAATTTTTAATACCAACACAAATAGGATTTAATAGTTTAAAAATTTCAATGAAAAGAAATGTATTAATAAAAACATATGAAACATTAAATGCTGAAAATGCACCAGTTGAGAAAAAAGAAGAATTAGAAAAAAGATATGATGATGCATATACTGCATATTTAGAAGCACTTGATAAATATGTATTAGACACAATATATAAAAAAGTGAAAAATGAAACAGCAACACAATTTGAAAGCACAGCATTATCTCAATATTATGGAATAGTACAATTAAAAGATAGAGAATATAATGAATATAAATATAGAAAACAAAAATATTTATTAGAATTAGACAATGAAAGTGTAAAAAATACAGCTAAGGAAAAAGTAATAGAAAAATATAATAGATTTTATGTTTCAAAACAAGACAGTTTATATAAAGGAATATTAAAAAACTATTCAATAAAATTAGCAGACTCTACAAATATATATGATTCAAGTAAAGATTGGATATATGTAAAAATATTTAATACACTAGAAGACTATATGAAAAATATATTACCATTAAAAATTTCAGATTCAAAACTTGAATCAGTATCTAAAGATTATGAAAAATACGAAAAATTTTCAGTTGGAAAATTAGATACAAGAGATAATATAGAAAAAAATATGATATTATTAGGAATAAGCAGAAACTTATTCACACATAGTTTGCCGCTAGTAGTAGCTGAGCAATGTTATATGAAATTATTAAAAGATGCAAGATGTTTAGTTCAAGATACAAAAATTGCTGCAAAAAGAGAAAAAGCATATACAATGGTATTAAACTTAATTGAAGATTATAATATAAGACTATTATCAACAAAAGTATATTGGGATAATAGCAAAGAAAGAGAAGAATTTAAAAAATTCTATGAACAATATAAGCAAATTGAAAAATTAAAAGAAGTAGATTTTATAAAATATGTAAAAGAAAAAGAAATATTATTTATAAAAACAGACTTAAAGAAAATTAGAAATGATAAGACAGATTATAGTAGACTTATAAAATATTACAAAAGAAAATTAGTAGATTATGGAGTTATGAAAGAAATAAGAAAAGCTAAAAAACAAAATGTAAAATATTTTGGAAAAAGAATAAAAGAACAAAAAATAGCATAAAAGAAAAAGAGGAAAAAAATGTATCAATTAGAATATCTGGATTTAGAAGAAAATAATACATATGAAGAAATAATAAAAAAAGTAGTAGAACAATGTTTTAAAGAAGAAAAATTAGAACAATCAAAATTATATGTAAGTATCACATTAACAACTCCGGACAATATTCATAAAATAAATAAGCAATATAGAGATGTCGATAGAGAAACAGATGTATTATCATTTCCTATGTTTGAAAAAGAAGAATTAGAAAATAAAATAAATTCTCAAGATTTTGAATATGAGGATGTTCTTGGTGATATTATAATTTCAATTGATAGAGTAAAAGAACAAGCTGAGGAATATGGACATAGTTTTGAAAGAGAATTTGCATATATGATAGTACATGGTTTTTATCATTTGATGGGATATGACCATATAAAAGAAGAAGACAAAGCTATTATGAGACCTAAAGAAGAAAAGGTTCTAAATAAACTTGGAATAACAAGGGAGGATATGAATGAATAATAAAGGGACGACTTTACTTATAGTAATTCTTTCTATTCTTGTAATAGTGGCTGGAGGAATGTTAATTTATAAAATAATTAATGAAAAAGAAGAATCTGAAAATGTAGTTGCAGATGATAATGTTGATATAAACGAAGATAAAGATGATAAAGAATTGGTTGTTGAAGAAAAAAAGCCACAAATATTTAATGGAAATGATAGACCAATAGCTGTAATGATTGATAATCATTCTGGAGCATGGCCACAGGCCAACCTAAATAAAGCATATTTAGTGTATGAAATAATAGTCGAAGGTGGAGAAACAAGATTGATGGCTGTTTTCAAAGGACAAGATTTAGAAAAAATTGGACCAATAAGAAGCTCAAGACATTATTTTTTAGATTACGCTTTAGAAAATGATGCTATATATGTACATCATGGTTGGAGCCCACAAGCTCAAAACGATATTTCAGCACTTAATGTAAATAATATTAATGGAATTCAAGAAAGTTCTAATAATTTTTGGAGAGTAAAAGACAAAAAATCTCCTCATAATATGTTTACAAGTACAACTAGTATTTTGAAAATCGCAGAAAGAAAAGGATATGCAACTATATCTGATAAGAAAAGTGTATTAAATTATATAGCTAGTGATGTTGACTTAAAAGAAAAATATGGTATAGCAGAAGAACAGACAGAAAATACTTCAGCTGAAAGCAAAGCAATTAATGCTACAAAAATAGTAATACCACATTCTACTTTGCAAACAGTTGAATATGACTATGATGAAAATAGTAAAACATATGTAAGATATGCAAGAGGAAAAGTACAAACCGACTATATTACTGGTGAAAATATACAAACAAAAAATATAATTATAACTATGTGTGATAATTATACACTAGCTGATAGTGAAGAAAAAGGTAGACAAGGATTAAAAAATATAGGAACATTTGATGGATATTATATAACTAATGGATATGCAATTCCAATAAAATGCGAAAAAGAATCAAGAACAGCCCAAACTCAATATAAAGATCTTAAAGGAAATGCAATAGAAGTAAGTGATGGAAATACATTTATTAATATTTGTCCACAAGATGCTAAAATAGAAATTGAATAAAAAACTTCTCTTTGGAAATAATGTTAAAAACATTATTTTTAAAGGGAGGTTTTTATTTGATTAATAAAGTAGAAATATCGTCAGTGAATACATCACAATTACCTATATTAACAAATAAAGAAAAAGAAGAACTATTTATAAGAATAAAACAAGGAGACGAAAATGCAAGAACAGAATTTATAAAAGGAAATTTAAGATTAGTATTAAGTGTTATACAAAGATTTTATGGAAGAGGAGAAAGTGCAGATGATTTATTTCAAATAGGATGTATTGGATTGATAAAAGCGATAGATAATTTTGATTTAACACAAGGTGTGCAGTTTAGCACATATGCAGTACCGATGATAATTCGGAGAAGTTAGGAGGTATTTAAGAGACAATAATAGCATAAGAGTAAGTAGGTCAATAAGAGATTTAGCATATAAAACGATTCAATATAGAGAAAAATTTAATAAAGAGAAAGGAAGAGAACCATCGATAGAAGAAATAGCAAAGGAATTAGGCGTGGAAAAAGAAGAAATAGCAGCAAGTTTGGATGCAATACAAGATCCTGTATCGCTACAAGAACCAGTATATAATGATGGGACTGAAAATATATTTGTAATGGATCAAGTAAAAGATACAAAAAACAATGATGAAAATTGGGCAGAAACTATGACAATAAATGAAGCATTAAAAAGATTAAATGATAAGGAAAAAAATATAATAATTAGAAGATATTTTGACGGAAAAACTCAAATGGAAATTGCAGATGAAATTGGAATTTCACAAGCACAAGTTTCTCGATTAGAAAAAAATGCATTAGATCAAATGAAAAGATATTATAAATAAACTAATAACTCAAGAATAATTTTGGATTTGAAAATATTTCTTGAGTTGTTTTTTGTAGCAATTATATAGAAACAACATATAATAGAATAAATAAATTTTAGAACTTTTATTAATTAGAAATTTTCAGTACATAAAAGGAGACTAACAATGAATGATAAAGGATTGGATTTTAAACATAAAGAAGTTATAGATATTAATAATGGAAAAAGGTTAGGATATGTTCAAGATGTATGTGCAGATTTTCAAACTGGAAGGATAACTTCTATAATAGTGCCAGGAGGAAATAATAAATTCCTTAGTTTATTTTCTAATAATAATGATATTATAATTCCGTGGGAGCATATACATTGTATAGGAGAGGATTTGATTTTAGTAGAAATATAAAAAATATAAAATTTTTTAAAAAAGTATTGACTTTAAGATAGAATGGTGTTAATATAATGCAAGACTTAATTGAACACAACAAAAGCTTATAAAAATACTTGAAAAAATATAAAAAATATTTTAAAAAAGTGTTGACAAAATATGACATCATGTGTTAATATAGAAAACGTACCAAGCAACAGACAAAAATAATTAAAATTATTACATAAGAATTAGTAAAAAGTAAGACGAAAATCAAACAAAAAACATCAATTACTAGTTTTTTATTTTGCCTCAAAAATGGCAAAAAATAATTTTAAAAATTTTTTTGAAAAGTGTTGACAAAAAGAAAAAGGTATGTTAAAATACAAATCGTTCTACACAAACAGCAGAACGAAAAAAGTACATTGAAAAGTAAACAATGAATCCTTTAGAGAAAAAACCAAACGGTATTCTTTAGAAATAAAGAAGTACCAAAAAGTAAATCAAAAAAGATTAAAAAATTAAAGTTTATAAAAAGAGCTTGAAAAAACTCAAAATTATATTGAGAGTTTGATCCTGGCTCAGGATAAACGCTGGCGGCGCACATAAGACATGCAAGTCGAACGAACTTAACCATTAGTTTACTATTGGAGCGGTTAGTGGCGGACTGGTGAGTAACACGTAAGCAACCTGCCTATCAGAGGGGAACAACAGTTAGAAATGACTGCTAATACCGCATATGCCTTAGAATCACATGGTTCAAAAGGGAAAGGAGCAATCCGCTGATAGATGGGCTTGCGTCTGATTAGCTAGTTGGTGGGGTAACGGCCTACCAAGGCGACGATCAGTAGCCGAACTGAGAGGTTGAACGGCCACATTGGGACTGAGATACGGCCCAGACTCCTACGGGAGGCAGCAGTCGGGAATATTGCGCAATGGAGGAAACTCTGACGCAGTGACGCCGCGTGCAGGAAGAAGGTTTTCGGATTGTAAACTGCTTTAGACAGGGAAGAACAAAGACAGTACCTGTAGAATAAGCTCCGGCTAACTACGTGCCAGCAGCCGCGGTAATACGTAGGGAGCGAGCGTTATCCGGATTTATTGGGTGTAAAGGGTGCGTAGACGGGAAGTCAAGTTAGTTGTGAAATCCCTCGGCTTAACTGAGGAACTGCAACTAAAACTGATTTTCTTGAGTACTGGAGAGGAAAGTGGAATTCCTAGTGTAGCGGTGAAATGCGTAGATATTAGGAGGAACACCGGTGGCGAAGGCGACTTTCTGGACAGAAACTGACGTTGAGGCACGAAAGTGTGGGGAGCAAACAGGATTAGATACCCTGGTAGTCCACACCGTAAACGATGGATACTAGGTGTAGGGGATATTAAAATTCTCTGTGCCGCCGCTAACGCAATAAGTATCCCACCTGGGGAGTACGGCCGCAAGGTTGAAACTCAAAGGAATTGACGGGGGCCCG